>Ga0351874_1020_pt1 | contig 40211 bp, 32 predicted proteins | sample BONcelFGM3001C13_FD_206790 | JGI IMG/M metagenome (GOLD analysis project Ga0351874, IMG submission 206790) | Enriched cells from coal bed in the Powder River Basin, Montana, United States - BONCAT cells FGM rep3 HSBNCT.FGM.300.1.C13 ...
GAACCGCGCCCGTCGCCCTTCTGATGGATGCCGACCTTGAGTTCGGCCCTGACACTCTCCAGCGGCACATGAACACACGCAGGACCATGGGAGCCAGTTTCCTCATGGGGGCCAGGGTCAACGCGCATTCGCAGGACTCCACGCCTTGGCAGAGATGGTTTGACTCGCGGGCCATGGGGAACAGACCCCCGGGTGTTTTTCCATGGAAGTACTTCATCACGGGGAACCTCAGTGTTGACAGCCGGATGCTCATTGAAGCCGGCGGGTTCGATCCTGCCATCAAACGGTACGGCGGAGAGGATGTGGAGGCGGGCCTGAGGCTCTGGAAGGCGGGCGCGGTCTTTCACTGGACCCCGGACATCAGTGTTCGCCACATGGATGATGTTACTCCCCGAAGGCACTCTGAGAAGATGATCGAGTACGGCGCCACGGGATTGAAGTACACGCTGGCGAAGCACCCCGAGGCGGCGGGGCTTCTGGGAAGCCGCTGGATCGAGCCCCTGTTCCGGCCTCCCCTGGCCCCCGGCGTGGTCCTGATGCGGATTCTATGCAGGTTCGCGCTCAGCCCCGGCTTCTACAGGGCTGTTCTTTCGTTCATGGAAAAACGCGGCGCCCCCCGTTCGGGATTCACTTATCTTTCCGTCGGGGCATGCCTGATGGGGCTTTCGGGAAGGGACTTCAGAGAATGATCTGCCGGGCCGCCATGAATGCTTTTCCGGACCGGTGCCGGATCATGCCACTCTCCGACCTCACGACATGGAGGATCGGCGGACCCTGCGCGGTTCTCGCTCCACACTGCCTTTCAGAGCTGACGGCGATGATGGGGTGGGTGGAGGACACAGGCACTGCGTGGTCAATGATAGGCCGTGGCTCGAACCTTCTTGCCCCCTCCCGCGGCTGGGACGGCGTGGTTGTCAGCCTTCAGGGAGACTTCAGGTACTTCGAGACCCGGGGGGGGGGCCGTCACGGCTGGCGGAGGCGTGCCACTGCCCGCCCTTGCAGGCGCCGCATGCTCAATGGGTCTTTCCGGTCTGGTCTTCGCCGTGGGGATCCCCGGCACTGTCGGTGGAGCAGTCTTCATGAACGCCGGAGCCTACGGGGAATCCATGATGAATGTGGTGAGGGGCGTTCATGTAGTCTTTCCGGGGGGCGAAACGCGGCATCTCGGGCGTGAGGAGTGCGGTTTCGGCTACAGGACAAGCTCGTTCCAGACAAGGCCCGGAGCGGTGTTCAGCGTTGATCTGGAGCTTTTTCCCGGTGACAGGGGGGAACTGAGGAAAAGGGCCAGGGAAACACTGGGGAAGAGAAGGGCAAGCTTTCCCATAACAGTGCCCAACGCCGGAAGCGTTTTCAGAAGACCCGAGGACGGGCCGCCCCCGGGGATGCTGCTGGAACAGTGCGGCATGAAGGGTTTCGCGGTCGGGGGAGCCAGGTTTTCGCCGGTTCACGCCAATTTCATCGAGAATACCGGCAATGCCTGTTCCGAAGATATATTGGCCCTGGTTCGCGCCGCGAAGCGAATGGTCCTGGAACGGACAGGCATACTTCTTCAGGAAGAGATACGCGTCATCGGAGGGGAGACATGAGGGAAACCCCGTGCGGTGTCGGCATCCCTGACGGCCCGGTGCTGCTGACAGGGGCGGCGGGATTCGTGGGAGCCCACCTCATGCGGGGTCTCGGGCTTCGGGAGGGTGACGCGGCGGCCGATGTCACCGATGCCTTTTCCGTGCCCCCGGGAGTGACGAGGGTTGCCTGGCGGCTTCCCGAACCCGCTCCCGAAAGCCTTGGCGGTTTTCGCAGTGTCGTTCACCTGGCTGCGCTCTCCTCGGTTGAGGGATCACACCGCAACCTTCGCGATGTTTACGGTGTGAACCTGATGGGCGCCATTGAGGTGTTTTGCTTCGTCGAGTCACGGTGCCCGGGCGCCCGTGTGCTGCTTGTCAGCTCCTCTGAGGTTTACATGCCCTCGCAGCAGCCTCTTGATGAGGGCTCTCCCCTGCAGTTCCGAAGCCCCTACGCCGCCAGCAAGGCGGCGGCGGAGCAGGCCGCGGCGCATTTCCGCAGGGAGGATGGGCTTGATGTTGTCACGGCACGATCGTTTCCCCACTACGGTCCGGGACAGGCCGGCAATTTCGCGCTTCCATCGTTCTGCCGCAGGATAATCGAGGCCCGGAGGGACGGCGCAACGACCCTGAGGACGGGAAACCTCTTCCCTGTGCGCGACTATCTGCATGTGAAGGATGTGGTGAGGGCTTACGCGATCCTTCTTTCCCTTGGCGAGCCGGGCGGAGTTTACAACGTCTGCAGCGGAACGGGGGTATCCATGGGGGAGATGCTGGATCTCCTTCTCAGGGTGTCGGGAGCAAGCCTTTCCGTCACGCCCGACCCCGTCCTCGCCAGGGAGAATGACCATTTCAGACAGGTGGGCGATCCCGGCAGGCTTCGGGCGCTGGGGGGGTTCGCTCCATCCGTTGGTCACGAGGAAGGTCTCGCAGATCTTTATTCCTGGTGGAACCGGAGGATCCCATGAACATGATTCCCTTGATTCTGACCCTGTCCGTCGAGATCGCACAGTGGACCCACCACCCGCATTTCGGCGCTGTCAACCACATGATAACCGACGGGGAACTTGTGATCGCCGCGACCGCGGGAGGGATACTTTTCTGCACCGCGTCCGGGGAAGGTGTTTCGTTCGACTCCACATGGACCTACGGTGACCAGCTGAAGTGGGACAGGGTTTCGAGCCTTTACCGCCATGAGGACGGAAGCCTTTGGGTGACGTACCTTGGCGCCGGCATCGAGGTGTTCCATCCTGACGGGTCAGTGACTTCGTACGGCCAGCTCCAGGGTCTTCCCCTGAACCTGATGATCAATCAGGTCCACCCCGATACCGTCCTTTATGCGGCGACCACCCAGGGGCTGTCCATCAACAGTGTCGGGTACTTCATAACGTACAACGAGAGCGGAACGGGGGGAGGGCTTCCGAGTTCAGTGGTCAACTGCCTGGCCCCCTCCGATTCGGGACTGCTGGTGGGCACCTACTCCGGACTTGCCCTTCTCCTTCCGGGTCAACCGCCATCCGAGGCCTCTTCATGGCGGGAGGTCGCTCTTCTCTCGGGCAGCACGGTCAACGGCATCACCGCGCGCAGCGATACGCTCTGGGTGATCGCCGGCAACAAGGTGTACCTCTGCCCTCCGGGCGGCCAGTGGGCGCTTCAGCCCTCCTATCCGGGAACCAGGGCGACATCCCTTCTGAACAGCTCCGCGGGCATCCTCGTCGGGAGTCAGGATGCGGTTTACACCTGGTCCGCCGGCGCCTGGACCGAAGTTGAGGGTGAGTTCATGGGCGGTCTGGTCACGGCTCTCGGCGAGGTGAACGGGGGGGGGATCGTGGCCGGCATGATGAACACGATCTCCGAGGAGAGGCTGGAGGGACCCGGTCTTGCGCTGATGCGGGACGGGGCCGTCACCCGTCACGTTCCACCGGGCTGCATCTCCAACGATATCATGTCGATAGGTGTCAACTCAGCCGGGGTTTGCTGGGTGGGCGCTCACCGTTCCGGCGTGGGCTACTACAACGATTCACAGTGGCGTACGGTTTACGGCGCCATGCCCAGCTTCAATCAGATCTTCGCGGTCGGAGTCCGGGAGAACACCGTGTTCGCCGCGTCGTGGCATTCCGGGGTCACATGGCTCGACTGGGACGGGCAGTACGTTCAGGGAGGCATCACGTTCACGACCGACGACGGCCTGCCCAACGATCAGATCAACGCCATATCGGTGTGGGACGACGGAACGGTTTGGTTCGCCCACGAGCCCTACTGGCAGTACTCAGGCGAGCCGTCCGGCATCAGCAGGTTGAGCTGGCAGCCCGGCATTCCCGAAACCGCCTCGATCAGTGTGATCTCAAGCGCGGGAAGCCTTCTGGGAAAGGAAGTGAAGGGTGTTGCTGCGGTTTCGGCGACAAGAGCATGGGCGGCGACGACCGACGGGCTTGCCCTGGTATCAGTGGATGGGGGTGTGGAACAGGCCTTCACAACGGCCAACGGACTGCCATCCAACAATGTGATGAGCGTCGCGGTGACCAGGAACGGCGATGTCTACGCCGGAACCGCCACAGGCCTCGCAAGGGTGCGTGACGGCGTCGTCAGGATGGTCAACGGTGTGACGGGTTCCGTTGGCAGCCTCTGCCCCGATCACAGGGGCGGGGTATGGGCGGCGGTCCCCGGCGCCCTTTACAGGATTGGCTCCGATGACGATCTGCTTGTCTTCACCACCTACAACACTCCTCTTCCCGAGGTGGACATCAGAGACATGTCATGCGACTGGGAGTCGGGTCAATTGTGGCTTGCCACATCCCACGGGGTATGGGTGGCTGACATCGGCCAGGGACTGGGCGGTGACTCATCATCGGCCGTGCTCTATCCGAACCCTTTCCGTCCAGGGGCTGGCGAGGTGCTGGGTATCGCGGGCGTTCCCGACGAACCCATGGCGGCAAGCATTTTCGATCTTTCGGGAGGGCTTTTGTACCGGTGCTCCACAACGGGCAGGGGCGACTTCGCCTGGGACGGTTCCTCCACGGACGGGTCTCCGGTGCCTTCGGGCGTTTATATTCTGATCCTGGAGAGACAGGGTGTGTCGGAACTTCTGAAGTTTGCCTTGGTCCGCTGATTTGGGGGGAATCATGAAGGGCGTTGTACTGGCTGGGGGGCTTGGATCACGGCTCCGTCCGTTGACAAGCATCACGAACAAGCATCTTCTTCCTGTCTATGACAGACCCATGATCTACCATCCCCTCGGAACCCTCGCGGGGGCCGGGGTGAAGGATGTGATAGTGGTTACCGGCGGCAACAGCGCCGGCGATTTCATGAGGCTGCTGGGGGACGGCAGAAGCCTTGGCTTCCGCTGCCTGAACTACGCTTTTCAGGAGAGGGAGGGCGGGATCGCCGAGGCGATTGGTCTCTCCAGGGCGTTCGTGGGGGACGAGAAGTTCGTGGTCATCCTGGGCGACAACATCCTCGAAAATCCCATCACGCCCTATATCGAGGCGTTCTCCCGGCAGGAGGGAGGGGCCAGGGTCCTGCTGAAGAGGGTCAGCAACCCCAGGGACTACGGTGTAGCACAGGTGGAGAACGGAAGGGTCGTATCAATAGTCGAGAAGCCGTCGGACCCCGTGAGCGATCTCGCCGTCATAGGTGTTTACATGTACGACGCCCGGGCCTTCGAGCTGATCGAAACCCTGAAGCCTTCGGGAAGGGGAGAACTCGAGGTCACCGATCTGAACAACGCCTACATACGCATGGGTCAGCTTGAGGCGGACGAGATAACGGGCTGGTGGAGCGACTGCGGAGCCAGCATCGACAACCTTCTGGAAGCCAATGTGAGGGTATCCGAAATAATGGGAAGGGAAAGACCATGAAGGTTCTTGTCACGGGTGGAGCAGGCTTCATCGGATGCAACTTCACCAGGCTTCTTGTAAGGACAAGACCCTCCTGGAATGTGGTGGTGCTGGACAAGCTAACCTATGCCGGTCGAACCGAGAACCTCGATGATGTTGCGGGAAGCCCCTGTTTTCAGTTCATCAGGGGTGACATCTGCGATCCATCAGCAGTGGCTGCGGCCATGAAGGGGTGCGACGCGGTCGTGAATTTCGCGGCCGAAACCCATGTGGACAGATCCATCGAAGAGGCTTCGTCGTTCGTGCGCACCGACATCGAGGGGGTGAGGGTCCTGCTCGAGGAGTTCCGAAAAGGGGACCGCGCGCTCTTTCTTCAGGTTTCCACCGACGAGGTTTACGGAAGCGTCGAGACGGGATACTCCATCGAGACCGACCAGCTCTGTCCCAGAAGCCCCTACTCCGCCTCGAAGGCCGGTGGAGAGCTTCTTGCGATGAGCTACCACCACACCTACGGAACGCCGGTTGTCGTGACCCGTGCCTCGAACAACTACGGCCCCTACCAGTACCCCGAGAAGCTCATTCCACTTTTCATAACCAACGCGCTTGACGGTCTGCAGTTGCCCCTTTATGGTGACGGGCTGAACAGGCGGGACTGGCTTTACGTTGAAGATCACTGCCGGGCCCTGCTTATGGTCCTTGAAAAATGCCCCTCGGGGGCTGTTTACAACATCGGCGGCGGATTCGAGAAGTCCAACATGGAGGTTACCCAGGCCGTGCTTGAAGCAGTGGGAGCAGGTCCCGATCTCATCAGATACATAGAGGACAGGCCCGGCCACGATCGCCGGTACGCCCTCGACATCGGCCGGATCCTCAAGGAGACGGGCTGGTCCCCCATGATGCGTTTCGACGAGGGAATCAGGGCCACGGCGGAATGGTACGGCACCAACCGCAAGTGGTGGGAGACCATCAAGTCCGGTGAATTCGGCGAGTACTACAAACGCATGTACCAGGACAGGCTTGGTCAATCGAGGGGGGCGGTTCCGGAATGAGGGTTCTCGTCACGGGCGGGGCCGGCTTCATCGGAAGCCATCTATGCGAGAGGCTTCTTGAAGCGGGTCACACGGTGGTGGCCCTCGACAACCTCATAACGGGCAGCACCGACAACATCGCACACCTTGCCGGCAGGGGCGACTTCAGCTTCATCAGGCACGATGTAACCGAGTACATCTACCTGCAGGGCGCGGTCGACTTCATTTTTCACCTCGCCTCTCCTGCCAGTCCGGTCGACTACCTGGCATACCCCATTCAGACCCTGAAGGTCGGCGCGCTTGGAACCCACAAGGCCCTGGGGCTGGCCCGGGAAAAGGGCGCGGGGATACTTCTGGCATCCACCAGCGAGGTTTACGGCGACCCCCTTGTCCACCCGCAGCCCGAGTCCTACTGGGGAAACGTGAACCCGGTCGGCCCCAGGGGCGTGTACGACGAGGCGAAGCGCTTCGCCGAGGCCCTGGTGTTCGCCTACCACCGCACTCATGGCGTGGACACCCGCGTGGCCAGGATATTCAATACCTACGGTCCCAGGATGAGGGCGGAAGACGGACGCGTGGTTCCGGCCTTCATCTGCCAGGCACTCGAAGGCAGGGATCTCACCGTTTTCGGCGACGGCACCCAGACCAGGAGCTTCTGCTTCGTGTCTGACACGGTGAACGGCCTGATACGGCTCATGGAAAGCGGGTTCCACGAGCCCGTGAACATCGGGAATCCACACGAGATGACCATTGTATCGTTCGCCAGGCTTATACAGAAGGCCGTGGGAAAGGGCGGGGGCATAAGGTTCGACCCTCTGCCCCCCGACGACCCCAAGATCCGCAGGCCCGACATCTCAAGGGCTCGTGAGGTTCTGGGATGGGAGCCGGTGGTGAGCCTCGAGGAGGGTTTGATCCCCACCATCGAGCACTTCAGAACGGCAGCGCGCAAATGATCTCATCGCTGTTTCTTCCCCTCCTGCTCGCCCTCCAGGTCCCCCAGATCACCGGTTCCGTTGAAACGGCTGCCCCTTCTGTCGGTTACTCCGAAACACTTTCGAGGGAGGGGTACATCCTTGGCCCGGGAGACGTCCTTACCGCGGTCGTTGAAGGCGGATGCAACGATGTTATGCTTCTTTCGGGCCTTCTTCCCGCGGCGGTCTGCCCCGTGTCGGGCGACGGCCTGCTTCAGGTTCCGGGAGTGGGCCAGATTGCCGTTGCCGGCATTTCGATCCAGGAAGCCCAGCAGCAGCTGCAGGCCCTTGTCCGAAGGTACTACCCGGGATTGAGCATCGGGCTTTCCCTTTCCGAACCCAGGATGCTGAACGTATGGGTCTCAGGCATGGTGGAGAAACCGGGCAGGTATTCCCTACTGGCGATCCAGAGGGTGTCGGACCTCGTCCTTGCCGCCGGCGGAGTGACCCCATACGGTTCCAGACGGGGGGTCATGAACCTGCCCGACGGCGGTACACAGCTTGTTGACCTCTCTTTCGGCCCCGACGGCCAGCCCCGCTCCGACCCATACCTTGTGAACGGCGCCTCGGTCGTTGTTCCCCTGGTTGACGCCCCGGTCTTCCTGGCCCGTCCAGGCGAGGTGCTTCTGTCGACCGACGGCACCGTTCTGCCGAACGCCAGGCATCAGATCGAGGCGTGGGACTCCGTGGGTGGTGAGACGGTGGCCGGGTTCCTGGGAAGGACGGGAGGCCCGGAAGGCCGCATTGACCTGGCGCGAAGCGTACTGGTTTCCGGAGGGAGGGAATACCCGATCTGGAGCAGCTCCCAGGGCATCATCCAGAACCCTGTGCTTCCCGGCGACACCATCAGAATGGCGGTTCTTGGCAATCAGGTGTACGTGGCCGGAGCCGTGAACCACTCGGGAGCTATCCTTTACCAGAGCGGAATGTCCGTGCGGGACTGCATCGACATGGCCGGAGGCACCGTTACCAGCGGCCGGATCGGAAGGGCCAGGCTGTACCGCATGGGCGAGGAGTTCGCCAGTGGATCTGAGGCGCTCTCGCTGGAAGCAAGACCGGGAGACGTCATCGAGGTTCCCCACAGCCTTGAATCACGTTACCAGACAACAATCGTGATCCTTGCGAGCCTTGTCACCATGACCGCGACGATCATCAACCTTACGAGGAACTGATGCAGGAAAAAACCGGTGAGTCAGGATTCAGTGACACCTTCGCCGCGGGGGTGATCCGCGCCATTGCCGTCAACATCAGAAAGATCATCACGGTATGCCTGATCGCAGCCGTTGCCACGTCGGTGTACACCCTCATCGTGAAGAAACAGTGGGCATCCTGGGCCCTTTTGATGGTTCCGGGAGAGCAGACATCGGGCTTCGGGCTCGGAAGCCTCGTTGGGATGGACCTGAGCGGCTTCGGAGGCGGAATGCTCGACGACCTGCTGCCGACCCAGGGCGGCGGGGCGGACATCACGATAGTCCAGCAGGTTCTCATGTCACGGCCGGTTCTCGAGCAGATCATCCTCAAGTACGACCTTGTTTCCAGGCTCAAGGCCCCCAACATGGAGCGCACCCTCGAGAGATTCACGAAGCGGGTGTCTGTGACCCTCACCCCCGAAAACCTTCTCCTTGTCTCGGTGAAGGCGGACAGCCGCACCGAGTCCGCAGCCATGGTGCAGGACCTTATCGATCTTTCGAACAGGCAGCTCTCCATGATGGTGACAAGCAGGGCCAGGAGGGCCAGGATTGAGACAGAGCGGTCACTGTCCGTCGCGTACGATTCGCTTGCCGGCGCCAACGCAAGGCTCGAGGCCTTCCGCGCCCAGACCGGCTTCCTGGTACCCGAGCAGGCCGGGGTCATGGTATCGGTCCTGTCGGACATGCAGCAGGAACTCATCCTTGCCGGCTCGGAGCTTTCCTCGATCTCATCAGGCTTGTCCGCCCGGTCTTCCTCCTGGGCCAGGGCTTCCGCCAGGTACGAGTACCTGCACGAAGCTGTCAGCGGCCAGATAACGGGAGAGGGCACCGGTCTCATGGCCTTTCCCCCCCTCGACAGCCTGCCCTCCATGATAAGACGCTTTGAAGAGCTTTACCTCGAGGTTGAGACCAGAAGGATGGTGTATCTGCTCCTCCGTCAGGAACTCGAGAACCTCAGGATCGAGGAGTCCCGGGAGAGCCCGACAATCGAGGTTCTGATCCCTCCCACTCCCGCCCACGAGAGGGTTTTCCCCAGAAGGACCACGACCGTTCTCATGATCTCGGTGCTGGCCTTCGTGCTCGCGGTGGGATGGATAATCACCATCGAGTGGTTCCGCTCGGTCATGAGGGGCGGCAGCGGTGCTTTTTGGAGGGAGACATGGCATACCCTGGTCAGCCGGCTTCGCACAGGAGCCCCACGGAAGACCTGACGGGCGTTACCGGCCCGGAAGGCCCGGTGGCGGTCGTCGAAGACGAGGAAGACATAGCCGGGCTGGTGGGACTGCATCTTGAGAAGGCGGGTTTCAAAGCTCTTCTGTTCCATGACGGCGCTGGCTTTCTGGCGTGGCTTGGAGATCACCTGCCGGCCCTTGTGATCCTTGACATAATGCTGCCCGACATTCAGGGGACCGATCTCTGCCGGACCATTCGCGGCTCCGAACGGCTCAATGCCGTTCCCGTGATCATGCTCACCGCTCTCGGCCACGAAACCGACAAGGTTCTGGGCCTTGAACTCGGTGCGGACGATTACATCGTGAAGCCCTTCTCGCCAAGGGAACTCGTGGCCAGGGTCAGGGCCGTCCTCCGGCGCTCCAGGGTGAAAGCGGATGCGCCCAGGGAACTCAGGTGGGGTCCCATCGTTCTCAGACCGGCATCGTTCGAAGCTTTGCGGGGGGGCAGCCCGATGCCGTTCACACCCACCGAGTTCAGGATACTTCTCGCTCTTGTCGAGGGAAACGGGAGGGTCCTCTCCCGGGCAAGCCTGCTCGACCTTCTCTGGGAGGGCGAGAAGTTCGTGTTCGAAAGAACCATAGATGTTCACATCGCCCATATCAGGGAGAAGCTCGGTGAGGCGGGAAGCCTGCTTGCCAGTGTAAGGGGCATCGGCTACAGGATGGTGAATTGAGAGGCCTGCCCTCGGTTTTCGTCAGGATCTTCCGGGGCTATCTGGTCGTGGTGTTCGCCATGGCGCTGCTTCTGTCCCTTGTGATACTGGGAGAGTTCAACACCTCGGCGCGGCGAACCTCCCTCAGCGACCTCACCAGGGTCGGGAGGGCGCTTGAGCCGTCCGTCGCTCCGCTTGTTGCGGATTCGGTTTTCTCAAGGCTCAGAAGCCATGTGAGAAGCGCGGGCACCGCCATGGGAGCCAGGATACTGGTGGTGAACAGAAGCGGTGCCGTGATAGCGGACAGCGACCCCTCACTTCCCATCCCTGAAAACATAAGGACAAAACCCGACGTGATAACGGCATTCAATGGAAGGGAGGGAACCTTCGAGAACCCGGGGGGGGCGGGCGACCCCTACACCCTCAACGCTTCCGTTCCCATCCTCTTCGTGGACAGCGTGATCGCCGTGATGCGGGTGAGCCTTGAGACCGACCGCTGGCACGGCGCCATGAACAACCTTGCCCGCAAGATTCTGATCATGATCCTTGGTCTTCTTCTGCTTGCCCTTGCGGCGGGATGGTTCATCGCGAGGGGTATCGCGAGCCCGCTCAGGGAGCTTGCGGAACTCACCGAACGCGTCAAGGAAGGGGATATGGGCGTCCGCGCCTCTCCTGGCACGACTCGCGAGCATATGCAGCTCGCGACCGTGCTCAACGACACTCTTTCCCGAACGGGGCAGCTCGTTGAGGAGTTGCGGGCCAGCGACCGCAGGAACCTTGCCGTTCTCCGTTCCATCGTGGAAGGGCTCGCCGTGACCGATGGCCGCGGCGGGACAGTTCTGACCAACGACTCCTTTTCGGCTTTGTTCCACGCCCAGCCCGACGGCAGGGGCATACCTCCGGCGGTGACCGAGATCCTCTGCTCGAAGGAGGAAAAGGGGAGGCTGGAGACCTCGGGGAGGATCATCGCCTTCGAATCCGCACCCATCGAGGGCGGCGCGGGCCGCGTCTTCTCGTTCCGGGACATCACGGGCGAGGAAAGCATGGAGAACATGAAGCGCGAGTTTACCATTAATGTGGCCCACGAGCTTCGCACTCCCCTCACGGCGATCAAGGGCTACACCGAAACCCTGCTCGAGAACCCGTCGGACGATTCCGCAGCGCTTCTCCGGGTGATCGACAGGAACGCCGAAAGGATGATAAACCTGGTCAGAGACATACAGACACTCTCCGAGCTTGAGGATTCAGCTTTTTCCGAACCGCCCTGCAGGGTGCTTGTCAGGGAAACGCTGGAAACCGTTCTCCCGCTCTTCAGGTCTTCCGCCGAGGGCAAGGGGCTTGAGCTGGAAGTGTGTCAGGACGACCAGGAACTGGCGGTTTCGGCCGACAGGTACCGCCTTGAACAGGTCCTTGTGAACCTGCTCGAAAACGCTGTAAGGTACACCGATTCGGGACGCATTCAGGTACGGGCTGAAAGGTACGCCGACCTTGTGGCCATCGCCGTTTCCGACACCGGCCCGGGCATCGCACCCGAGCATCTGCCCAGGCTGTTCGAACGGTTCTACGTGGTGGACCGTTCCCGCTCACGCAGGGTGGGGGGCACAGGGCTTGGACTTGCCATCGTGAAGCACATCGTGGAGGGCATGCGGGGCTCAGTCAGGGTGGACAGCACTCCAGGCGCGGGAACCATCTTCACCGTCATGCTTCCCGCGGCCCCCTGAACGACAGCCTTTCGTCTTAACAATACCTCAACAATCGCTGAATGCCCCGTTAACATCCGGGTCGGATTGTTGCGCCAAGGCACGGCAGGTGCCAAACAGAACAACCGAAAGGGGTATCAGCATGAAGTCATTCGTCTTCGCGGCTCTGGTTCTGCTCATGGCCGCAGCCTCCTTCGCCTCGGGCGAGTTCAGCACCGGCGGCGCCGAGATGCTCAAGTTCAAGGGAACAGGCTATTTCCGCTGGGATTTCTACGGTCAGGAAGAAGTGAATCCCGAGAACAACATGTCCTCGTTCTTCACCATTGACTGGCTTCCCAAACTGAACGACTTCGTTGATGGCAAGATCAACCTGGAGCTTTCCAGCACCAACGGCAACATCAAGCTTGCAGACATGTTCCTCAACCTCAGCTTCACAGAGAACCTTTCCCTCATGGGCGGGCAGTTCAAGGTTCCCTTCGGCTACGCCAACACCCGTTCCAGCAGCAGCATGTACTTCGCGGACAGGGCCTACATCGCCAGCGTCGGCGACTACAAGAACTACGCGGCACGTGACAACGGCATCTGCCTCGTTGCCTCCTTCGAGCCCGTCACCATTGACCTGGCCCTGTTCAACGGCACTGGCAACAACAAGATCGCCGACAACGACAGAAGCAACCAGTTCGCGGCCAGGGCCAGCGTCGATGCCGCTGAGTGGATCACCTTCGGCGGCGCCTACACCACCATCGGCCAGCCCGAGATCGAGGACACCACCGGCACCACCGAGAGCTGGAGCAGCAGCGGCATCGATGTGTTCGCGGTCGTGAAGTATCCCCTGGGCGAGAGCGCGAAGCTCTTCTTCGAGGGCGAGTACGCCATGCTGGGCCGCACCGGCGTTGAGGTCGAAGGCATGGAGATGACCGACGGTACATGCATGAGCATGGCCGCCGCCGCCGAGTTCGCCGTGGGCGATGGCTTCGTCAGGGCGGTTCGCCCCGCCGTCAGGTACGACATGGTGAACCCCTCCACCACCCTTGCGGTGGGCGCCGACGAGCCCGAGAACAACGTCAACGTGATCGACTTCTGCGTGGCCCTTGACCTTACCAGCGGCAAGAACACGCTGATGCTCGGCGCCCGCAGCTACAGCTTCGAGAACGAGGACATCGACAGCTACACCAACATGTACCTCAACTGGCGGATGAACTTCTAGTTCGCCCGGCGGAAAGAACGGATCGGAACAAAGAATGAAAACGGCAGCATCAATACTCGCACTGCTTCTGGTCCTTGCGGCGGCCTGCGGTGAACAGCCGGAACCGGTAGCCAACGGTGGCACCCCGGACTCCACTGTGGCTCTCAGCGGCGAGGTCAGCGTTGTGGGCTCCACCACTGTTCAGCCCCTGGCCGAGGTTTTGGGAGAGTCCTTCGAAGCCCTCAACCCCGGCGTCACCATCATAGTGAGCGGCGGCGGCAGCAGCGTTGGCGTAAAGAGCGCCGGGGACGGCAGTGCCAATGTCGGCATGGCGTCAAGGCACGTCAAAGCCTCCGAGTTCGAGGAGTTTCCCGGCATCGTGGTTCACACCATCGCCAACGACGGCATCGCCATCGTCGCCGAGCCCGGCGTGACCGTGAATTCCCTTACCATGGACCAGTGCCGCGACATCTTCTCCGGCGCGGTGACCAACTGGAACCAGGTCGGCGGACCGAACATGCCCATCATCGTCGTTTCCAGGGAAGAGGGCTCGGGCACCCGCGGAGCCTTCGAGGAGCTGGTTCTCGGCGAGGCACTCATGGCCGAGGGCGCAATACTCCAGCCCTCCAACGGCGCGGTCAGGACGACCTGCAGCACCACTCCCGGAGCGGTTGCCTACCTTTCCTTCGGGTACCTTGACCCCTCGGTGAAGACCATCTCGATGGACGGAGCCGCCCCCACCCCCGAAAACGTTGCCAACGGCAGCTATCCGGTTTCCAGGCCCCTCAACATGATCACCAATGGTGAGCCTCAGGGCGTGGTCGCCGCGTGGCTCTCATTCATCGAAAGCGAAGACGGCCAGGCCATCGTGGTGGCCGAGGGCTACCTTCCAATCAACTGAGATAGAACAGGGGATCGAAGTGTCTCACGAAAGGCCGGCGGTAAAAAACAGGGTCGAGAACGTCATGAAAACGGTTCTCCTGATCTCGGCCCTTTCATCCGTGGCGATCGTTTTCCTCATCGGGTTCTTCACCCTGAAGGAATCGATACCTGCCTTCCGCGGCATTGGTCCCCTGAACATGCTTACCGAGAAGGTCTGGCGCCCCGGGCAGGAATCCTACGGCATACTGGCGATGATCGCGGGTTCCGGCCTGGTGACCCTGGGTTCAGTGCTCATAGGCGTACCCCTGGCGCTGGGGTGCGCCGTCTTCCTGGCTGAAGTGGCGCCGAGGTGGATGGCCGGGATAGTCAGGCCTTCCGTGGAACTCCTGGCCGGAATACCTTCGGTCGTGTACGGGCTTTTCGGCATGGTCGTACTGGTACCCCTCATAAGGGGGATCGAAGTGCCCGGAAACACAGGGTTCGGCCTTTTCTCGGCATCGGTGGTCCTCGCCGTCATGATCCTTCCCACTATAGCCAGCGTCGCGGAAAGCGCCCTCCGAAGCGTGCCGAGAAGCTACTACAACGGATCGCTCGCCCTGGGCGCGACCCGCTGGGAAACGATCTGGCGGGTCAACATTCCCGCGGCACGTTCGGGGATACTGAGCGCCGTGGTACTCGGACTGGGCAGGGCACTCGGGGAAACGATCGCGATGATCATGGTCATAGGCAACTCGGTCATCATGCCCAAGGCCCTCACCGGAAACCCCCTGTCCATATTCCTCAGCAGGGCCAGGACACTCACCGGCAACATCGCGGTGGAGATCTCGTACGCCACCGGAGTGCATGAGAGCGCCCTCTTCGCCACGGGCGTTGTCCTCTTTCTTCTGATAATGCTTGTGAACACCAGCGCCAGGGGACTTCTGAAGGCAGGCATCGAAGGCGGGAGACGCAAATGAGGAAACTGGTTCAGAACACCGCCTTCACGGTCTTCTGGATGGCCGGGCTCGTAGCGGTGCTGATAATGCTTTCAGTGGTGGGGTACGTGGTCTTCAAGGGGTTCGCGGACATAACCCCCGAGTTCTTCACCACATCTCCGAGGGGCGGCCTTTCGGGCGAGGGCGGCATTCAGTCCACCATCATAACGACGGTCTATCTGGTCGTTCTCACGCTGCTGGTGGCCACTCCACTGGGGGTCGGAGCCGGCATCTACCTTGTCGAGTACGCGGATCAGGCCAGGGGTGGGTTCATGAAGCGCATGACCTCCGCGGCGCGCTTCGGTGTTGAAACCCTTGCGGGAGTGCCTTCGATAATCTTCGGTCTCTTCGGCTACGCACTTTTCGTCACGGCACTGAAACTGGGTTTCAGCCTCGCGTCCGCGGCCCTGGCCGGTTCGTGCCTCATCATCCCCGTGATAATCAGGACCACGGAGGAATCCCTGAAGGCGGTTCCAAACTCCTACCGCGAAGGATCCCTGGCCCTTGGCGCCTCCCGCTGGGAAACCATCTGGAAGGTGATACTGCCATCAGCGTTTCCGGGGATAACCACCGGCATCGTGCTGGGGGCGGGCAGGATCGTGAGCGAGACAGCGATCTTCTTCGTGACCCTCGGCGGAAGCTACCGGACGCCCACCTCCCTCCTTTCCAGCGGCCGTTCCATGGCCCTTCACGTCTACTACCTGGCCATGGAGACCAGGGCGTTCGACAAGGCGATGGCCACGGCGGCGGTGCTGGTGGTCCTTGTGATACTGATGAACCTTTCCATCAACATGATCTCCCGGCGCATATCCCGGGATACGAGGTAGCCCATGGAACAGGTCAGACTGACGACCCGCGACTACTCACTCTTCTACGGCGAGTTCAGGGCCTTGAACAAGATAAGCCTGTCGATCCCGGCCAACAGGATCACGGCGTTCATAGGCCCTTCGGGTTGCGGCAAAAGCACCCTTCTCCGCAGCTTCAACAGGATGAACGAGCTTATACCCGGCGTTCGCACCGAGGGAACGGTCCTCCTGGATGAGGGCGACATTTTCAGAGAGGACGTGGTGAACCTGAGAAAAAGGGTGGGCATGGTGTTCCAGCGGCCCAACCCATTCCCCAAATCCATTTACGACAATGTGACCTACGGCCCCAGGGTTCACGGCATGAGAAACCGCTCAAAACTCGCGGCGATAGCTGAGGAAAGCCTTACAAGGGCGGCCCTTTGGGATGAGGTCAAGGATCAGCTCCACAAGTCCGCCATGGCCCTCTCGGGCGGGCAGCAGCAGAGGCTCTGCATTGCCCGGGCCATAGCGGTCTCGCCCGAGGTCATCCTGATGGATGAGCCCGCGTCGGCTCTGGACCCCGTCGCAACGATCAAGATCGAAGAACTTATGAACTCCCTGAAGGAGAAGTACACGATAGTGATCGTGACCCACAACATGCAGCAGGCGGCCCGTGTATCTGATTTTACGGCCTTCCTTCTCACCGATGAGAACCGGGCCGGGAACATGGTGGAATTCGGCCCCACCAACAGGATCTTCACTTCCCCCTCGGACCGGAGGACTGAAGACTACATCACCGGCCGGTTCGGATAGAAGGAGATGCCGTAATGGGCAGGGAACAGTATCAGCTTGAGCTTCAGGAACTGAAGAACCAGATGACGTCCGTGGTGGAGCTTGTGAAGAAGAACATAAGGGATTCCATAAAGTTCCTCGGAAGCCGGGACATGAAGGGCGCCGGGCTCGTCATTGAATCGGACGAGCAGGTGAACCACAAGTGCTGGGACATAGAGGAGCACTGCATAAGGCTCATTGCGACCCAGCAGCCCGTGGCGGGCGACCTCCGTTTCATCTTCAGCGTCCTTCAGATAACGAACGAGGTGGAGCGTATAGGCGACTACGCCAAGGGGATCGCCAGGATAAGCAGGAAGATCGGCTCGGAACCGCTGATCAAGCCTCTTGTGGACATACCGAGAATGGGAGACATCGCCACCGGGATGCTTGAGGACGCGCTTAGGGCGTTTACCGAAGGTGACGACAAGGCCGCCCGCGATATCCCCACCAGGGACATACAGATAGACATCCTGTACAGGCAGGTGCACCGTGAACTGCTGACCTTCGTCATGGAGCGCCCCACGAACATGGAGCAGGCAATGCTTCTTGACTGGGTCGCCCACAACCTGGAGCGGGTCGGCGACAGGGTCATAAACATCTGTGAGAGAGTGATCTTCACCGTCACCGGTGAAGTGGTGGACTTCAACTGAACCCTGAACTGCGCCTCACGCCGCCCTGAAGGCGCCGGGAGCCTTCGAGGAAAAATCCCGGACTCCTCCTGTCTGCCGGCCTGCGCCTCACCCCACGCGGGCCGGCTCCCGGAACCCGAACCGAAACCCGAAAGGAACGATCATGAAAAAAGCTGTAGCAAGCCTTCTTCTCCTGGCCACCCTCTCCCTGGCCGTCGAGGTCACGATCGCAGGGTCAACGACCGTACAGCCCCTCGCTGAGACACTTGGCGAGGCTTTCGAAGCCGCGCATTCCGGCGTTGCCATAACCGTCTCCGGCGGCGGCAGCAGCGTCGGCGTGAAGAGCGCGGCCGAGAGAACCGTGAACATCGGCATGGCCTCCAGGGAGATCAAGACCTCCGAACTCGCCGAGCACCCCACCATGGTCGTTCACACCATCGCCCGTGATGGCATCGCCATCGTCGCCCACCCGGCATGCCCTGTCGCCGGTCTCACCATGGAGCAGGTAAGGGCCATTTTTGAGGGCTCCATAAACAACTGGTCACAGGTCGGTGGCTCCTCCATGGCCATCACCGTTGTGGCCAGGGAAGAGGGTTCGGGAACGAGGGCCGCGTTCGAGGAGATAGTCATGAAGGACGCCCTCATAACCGACATGGCCATCCTTCAGCCCTCCAACGGCGCGGTAAGGACCACCATCAACACCACCCCGGGAACGGTTGGATTCCTCAGCTTCGGTTACCTTGACTCAAGCGTGAAAGCTCTCGCTGTCGGTGGCGCCACTCCAACCACCGCCCACGTGAACGACGGAAGCTACCCGGTAGTCAGACCCCTCAACCTTGTTACCATGGGTCAGCCCACCGGCGCCGCGGCGCAGTTCATCAACTTCGTTTTCAGCGCCGAAGGTCAGGCCATTGTGGCCGAGGACTACATCCCGGTCAGGTAGAGGCAGAACCATTCAAGCTCCGTACGGGACCGGCGCGAGTGCGCCGGTCCCGCCTGTTTCGCCCCCCCCAGTGGGATTGACATGCCGCACCCCGCGATGCAGTTATGACTCAGTCAAGCAACGAGGGGGGTTGATCATGAAAAGGCTTTCAGGAACTGCATGCCTGGTTCTGCTTCCGGTCCTTATCTCGACTCAGGGAGTTGCCTTTTACAACGGAGAAGTGGTGGCCTGGGGCAGGAACAACTGGACACAGTGCAACGTGCCCGCGCCGAACGGCAACTTCGTTGAAGTTGCGGCAGGTGAGGCCCACAGCCTCGGACTCAGGGCGGACGGCTCCATAGTTGCATGGGGAAGGAACGACTTTGGTCAGTGCAACGTGCCCGCACCCAACACGGGCTTTGTGGCAGTGGCGGCCGGGATGTTCCACAGCATCGGCCTCAGACAGAGCGGCGTGATAGTTGCCTGGGGCGACAACGGCTACGGCCAGTGCAACGTGCCTTACCCCAACAACGGCTATACGGCCGTTGCTGCGGGCTGGAGTCACACTCTTGGCCTCAAGGCCGACGGCTCAGTCGTTGGCTGGGGAGAGAACTGGTACGGTCAGTGCACGGCTCCCGCACCCAACCAGGGTTTTGTTTCCGTGACCGCCGGGTACGACCACAGCGCAGGGCTCAAGGCAGACGGAACGATAGTCGCCTGGGGCAGGAACGAGCACGGCCAGTGCAACATCGCCGCACCCAACCAGGGGTACATCGCTGTCGAAGCCGGCGCACAGCACACTCTTGGGCTCCGCGACGACGGTTCGGTGGCGGCCTGGGGCAGGAACGATTCCGGCCAGTGCAACGTAACCGTGCCCAACGTGGACTTCGTGGACATCGCCGGCGGGAGCTGGCACAGCCTTGGTCTGAAGTCGTTCGGTTCCATAGTGGTCTGGGGAAGCAACCTCTACAGCCTGCGCACCGTTCCCTCACCGAACGAGGGGTTCGTTGAACTTGCGGGGGGAGAGTACCACTGTCTCGGGGTGAAGGGATTCACCTCGATCGAGGATGGGAGCTTTGCGGGGCTCAATCCCGCTGTCCTGTCCATCACCGGGATTTATCCGAGTCCGGTACGTTCAACGGCAACTGTGGCTTACAGCTCTCCCGGCATTTCCTCTCTCAAGCTCGAGGTTTTTGACATCACGGGCCGTCTGGTCGATACCGAAGAACTGGGGGAATCCCCGGAGGGGGAACACCTCATCATGTGGGACGGCAGGGGATCGAGCGCTTCCGGCCTCGCTTCCGGGGTCTACATTCTCAGCATCAGCGGACTGGATCAGCAGGCATCCGCCAGGATGGTGCTTCTCAGGTAGCCCGGAATCCGGATCGCGCTGTCTGGAAGGCGCTGACTCAAGATGATGTACGAAAACCTTCGTGATCGGTTCATCCGGGCGGGGTACCGGCTTTACATAGTCGGGGGCTTCGTCAGGGACCGGCTTCTGGGGATCCCCCCCGGCGGCGACATCGACCTCTCCACCAACGCCGTTCCGGAACTCGTCCGCTCACTGCTCGAGGAAGCGGGGCTGGGTGTTCTGGACATGGGTGTCGAATTCGGGACCCTCACCGCCCGGGACCCCGGAACCGGCGAAATGTGCGAGATAACCACGCTCAGAACCGGCGAGAGGTACTTTCCCGGTTCCCGGCACCCCAAGGTGACTTTCGGAACCGACCTCTCCGATGACCTCTCCCGCAGGGACTTCACGGTGAACGCCATGGCCCTCGATGAAAAGGGCACTCTCATCGATCCACTGGGCGGGGAGGGGGACCTGGTGCTCAGGCTGCTCCGGACCCCGGGCGACCCCGGCGTGTCGTTCCGCGAGGACCCTTTACGCATCCTCAGGGCGTTCCGTTTCATGGCGACACTGGGCTTCACACTCGAGGGCGCCACTGCCGATGCCCTTCGCGAACACGCTTGCGGGCTTGTTCACGTGGCGGCGGAGAGGAAGCTGAAGGAGATGAACCTTCTCCTTCAGGCTCCCGGCGAAAACCTGCCCGGCACGCTGAACGCCATGCTCGAAGCAGGTGTTCTCCTGCAACTGCTGCCGGAGCTATCCGGGCTTGTTTCCCTGAGGGGCGTGCCCCAGGGACGGCACCACAGCCTGGACGCATGGGAACACACACTGCTCGTCACGAGCAACACGCCGCCCGACCCGGTGCTTCGATGGGCAGCCCTTTTTCACGATGCGGGAAAGGCCGCCGCCAAAACCCTCGGAAGCGACTGCCAGCCGCATTTCCACGGTCACGAGCGGGCGGGTTCAGAGCTTGCCGTGGCAGCCGCGGAATCCATGCGCTTTTCACGGGCGTGGCGAAGGGCAGTTGCGTTCCTTGTGCTTTCCCACATGAGACCCGTGCTTTACAATAGCGACTGGAGCGACGGGGCCGTTCGCAGGCTTGCGGGTTCCGCGGGCGGAAACCTGGAGAGGCTGCTTGCACTTGCCGAGGCGGATGTCCGGTCGAAGGCCCCTGAAACCGTCAGGGATGGACTGGATAGGCTTGCCGAACTGAGGGAGAGGCTCCAGAACATGCCGGCCGGGAAAAGCCTTCTCGCGAAGGGAACCGGCAAGGTGGTGAGCGAAGCTCTGGGGCTTTCCGGGAAACGCCTGGCGGAGGCTGTGGCCAGACTTGAGGAGGCCGTTCTGGCAGGCGAGCTTCCTCCCGGGGCCGACCCGGGGCTGTGCGTCAGTTTTCTTTCGTCCGCATCCTGGGAAAAATGAACACAAGGGCCATGATCCCCCATGAGAGCAGTATGCGCCCCAGCGAGATCATGGGCGTCCAGGCCCCAAGGGTTGCCACAAGCGCCGTGTCCTCCACTATGGCGTGGCAAAGGCTCATGAAGCAAACCGCTGCAGTGACCTGCCGGCGGGGTATGTCACCCCTGGAAGCGGCGTTTATAACAAGCCCCCCCCCGTAGGAGATCCCAAGAACAAGCCCCACCACGGTGATGGTGGTTGCCTCGGGACCAATGCCGACAAGCCTGAATGCCGGCCCGAGAACCCGCCTGAGGAATCGGGTGAACCCCATCCTCTCAAGTGCCGCAAGTGCCATAAGGACCACGAAGATCACAAGCAGGATCGTGCCCATGGTCTTTGCCAGCCCCAGCAGCCATTCTACGGCCCCGCCCGAACCGGGAACTCCCCGCCAGAGTATGACAGGCTTTCCCGAAAAAGCCCCAACGAAACCCGTTGCCTTCAGAAGGATCCCCGCCAGCAGGGCGGCGCCAACCCTGAGGGGTATGACAAGAAGTGGGCTCACGCCCGAGCGGGCGGCAACGGTGACCTCAACGGGCATGGAGTGGGCAAGCAGAAGCATCATGCCAAGTGAGGTGACCTGACCAACCGTGAGGTCGAGGCTTCCGGCCATACCCGCCATGAGGGCCAGGCCACCGTACATGTTGGTGAGCATGCCCGTGATCCAGACGATGCCGGTCTCTCCCGGAAGGCCCGCGATGCGCATTACGGGGGCCATCAGCCCACCCAGGGGCTCGAGGACCCCGAGAAGGGAGACGAGCCTGACCAGCAGCAGTGCGGGGACCATCACACGGAAAAGCACCCACCCCGTTGCAAGGGTGTTCGTCGCCGTACCGGCAAGGAATCTCAGCGCTTTTTTCACGGGCGAGATATAATGCGGGGGTATGAAAACGGCACTATCCGGCAGGATCTGCCTTCTCCCTGAAAGCCTTCCGACGGACATCCCAAAACCCCAAAGAAGTTTCGACAGGAATCCACCTTTCTTCGTCTGGGAACTTCAGGCCGAGATACTCAGGCACAGCCTACGCGTTTCCAAGCTTGGTCAACGGCACGGCGTCACCTCGAACAGGATCACCCAGTGGCATTGTCTGCTGAAACTTCCTGAAGAAAAGCAGAGGGAGATCGAGGCACTTGGCGACCAATGGGATCGAAGGGTGGTGGCGGAGAGGGCGCTGAGGAGACTTCAGAAGCATAGCATTTTGAGCGATGGATATCTTGCGTATGTATTTGGCGATTACGAAGGGGATTAAGAATCAGTACTACATTATATCTTTCTGATGGGAGCGGGTGTTGACAATCCCCCCCCCCACTGTATTCATTGCAATGTTAGTATTTAAATGATGTAGTTACGATACCAACATACTGATTGGAGAAGCAACATGGCTTTAGCGACCACTATTGGAATCCTGTGCATGGTGACAATGCATTTGAGAATGATGCCGGACGGACCTGTTGCGGATGGTTTTGTGTCCATGACCGTTTCTTCTCCCCGGGAGGAGCTTGACCGCTGCACCATTCTGGCGGCCGATTCTGCCGAGGAGTTGGAAGCACTGCTTGCAGACGGTTACCCGACCCCGGGTATCAGAGCTATTCTGGAGGATGAATCCATTCCACTGGAGGACAGGTACTGGCTGGACTGCAGAATCCGCAGCGCCGTAGCCCAGATCCTCCATCGCTTCTATGACAAGAGCGGGAATGCCGTTGAGCTGGATGCTGAATGGATCCTGCCCGGAGAATTGTACTGGCAGGAAATGATGATGGTGCATCCGTTGGGAGTTGCAGAGGAGCAATTGGCAGGTGGGCCAAGTTTTCACTTTCCGGTGAAAGCAGGGGAACTTCGCAATCTCTTTGGTGAGCATGTTGGGAATCTTGCAGCAGTCAACCGTTTTGTAAGAATGTCGCGAGACGGCTCCATCAGTGTTGTGCAGACCGGAAGCAGAAGCAGAATGGGTGGGGGGAACATGTATTTCTGCTTCTTGTATCTGGATGGCAGCTTCAGGGAAATCGAGATGTATCCAGATGAGCGGGTACTCTCGGATCGGAACATGGCAGTCAGTCAGGACGGCAGCATATCCGTCTGGCATGTATACAGGCCTCAAGAGCCACAGACATCACATCTGATTGTGTTTGACCGCGACGGCAATGAAATGGAACGGTATGAACTGCCTGAAGTGAGCATCAGCCAGATCGCCATTTCCGGTGACAACAGGTACATCGCATGTTCTGGCGGAGTCTACAGCGGCTCCGGCATAGTGGACAGGCAGACCGGAGAAGTGATGTGGTTTTCCCACGGAACATCGAGAAGCCCTTTTTTCTCCGAAAACAGCAGATTCTGTGTGAATACTGACGGCGCTTTCTTGGAAGACCGTTACACCTCCGTAACTGATCTTAATCAGGAAACAAGGTTCATGATTCCAAACACCGGAGCAGTCTTTCAACCCGCACCGGGCATGGGCAACTCCTCCATCAGCAATGATGGACGCGTATTGGTCATAAACAACAATGTGTATCTGGACGGAAACAACATTCTCAGATCTGAGAATCCCTCCTTGCGCTGGAATTCAGTATCCCCGAACGGCTGCTTCACCCTTTTTCATAATGGTACACTTACAGGCTCGACGAGATCTGATCTTCCAAGGTCTTTTGAGTTCTTTGACATTAGAACGCTTGCGGGGAGGTAGAAAGATGAAGATGCAGATGGCCTTCCTTGCTGCTTTCATCGTGAGCAGTGCCTTCGGAACCGATGCAGGCATTCTCCCATGGCCTGTGGGTTCCGTGAGCAACCAGAACAAGACTCGAACCATTTTCAACGCGTTTGGAAACTATCACCTTCTCTGGGACAACATCGGAACTCCCTCCAATGAGGTCAACTTCCACAATGGAATAGACATACTGCCATACGACGGGGATCGGGATGTCAGAGCGGTGGAAAGTGGCTACATATCGGACATCGACACTGATGGAGATCAGTATGTCGTTGTGATCGTTGATGAACTCAACCAACTCACTGGTTCAACGCACGGCTGGAGCTATGGACACCTTGATGAGCCCAGCTGGGGTAACGAAGACCCCATTTCTGTGCATGATCTGATTTCCGTGATGAGTACTGTGCCTGATGTTGATCACATGCACTTCTCCTGGAGTCCATACGACTACGATTGTACCGCAGGTTCAACAAGAAATCCGCTTACTTATCTTTGCAATGTTGCCGACATTGAATGGATTTGGAACAGAGAGGTTGTTATTGGAAATCCAGTGGGCAGTGATCAATTCCTGTTCATTCCCCAAATGACTACACCAAACTGGCCCACATCTGCTGAGGCACTTGCTGCAATTCTGCTGGACAATAGCTGCCTTTACGGGGCAGTGGATTTTCTTTACGGATACTGCCTCGAAGGGAGAGGCGAAATCGGTACCTTGTATTCAGTGCACCCTGTCAATCCAATGAGGATTGAATGGACGCTTAATCAAATCAGACCTACAGGCCTGTTTGCCATGTTCACAAAGTATGTAGTGAATTTCGAAGGGCTTCTTGGAAAAGTACCAGAGCAGAACGAAGAGTACCAGCTTCACTATTTCAGGTTGTCTCTGTTCTCGCACGCCGGACTGCCAGGAAACGGTCTCGTTACCTGCCTCACCAATGCCGGCGCTGCTGCGGGTTATGATGGTATCAACAACATTGAGGAGAACAGTTGGCAGACTAGCCAGCACAATTCGGGTTCAGGAACGGCACAGGCATCTGAACTCGCGCGTTACAAGGACGGCCTATACCAGATCCAGGTAACAAGCACTGCCTACGACAATTCATCCCATCAGGTGTCCGAGAGCGTAACTCTGGACAATTTCCCTCCAAATGTCGTGGAAGCGATAGTTTACCGAAAAGGGCCGGAGAATTGTGTTTCCAACACGGTGCCCCCGATTCTTGGGTGGTGGGTCTGGGAGATCGAGGAAGCCCCGATTCTTCTGAGGAACCTGTTTACCCATACTTACAGCAGTTCCTATCTGAGCGCCAATGCAGAGGACAGACTGGGCGTGATGCTTGTGTTCTCTGAACAGATGGAGGAAATGCCAGAGCTGTGGCTTTCCGGGGAGTGGCCGGGAGGAAGCTGGGATTCCAGAAGTGGAGGATCGGGAGCCGAGTTCAACGCCTGTGAATGGGACCCCAATTTGCCTTCACCGTCACCGGGCAGCACCCATCTCCTGCAGTGTTTCGAAACCAGTTCCGGTATTACGGGATACCACGGGGCACTCAATCTGAACATCTCTGGTGGAGAGGACCTGTGCGGAAACTCCCTAGATGCTGATCCAGGAACAGTTGCTGTTCCCAGGAATGCACAGGGGTTCGGGGGCGGATATGAACAGGGGGTTGACAGCAGCTACCCGTGGACAAGCAATCCTCCTCATTATGCAAGGCAAAGCGATTACGTGGTGGCGGGCAGTTACGGCATTGAAGTTGAGCTGGATGAAGTGATGGCCCAATACACATTCATCGGAGACTGTCCTTATTGGCACGGGTTCTGGATGGGGAGTGTGGGTGTCTCGTTTTTGCCGAGTCAGTTCATAGTCCGAATTCTTGACTTTGAGGGCCAGGTTGCCAAAAGCATGAGTGTTTACACTCCATGTCCCCTTCGAGAGATGAAGTTTACACCGGGTTACACAGCTTCAAGTATAGCTTTCATTGAACCGAGCGGGGCCGGCAACTACGTTTGGGTTGGAGTAAACAGCCTTCGCTATAACCCGGAACCCTTTAGTATTCCACCTGTTAACGGCAGCGGTTCCGGGAGAGTTTTTCTCTACAGAGCCAATGGGAGTACTGAGGACTACCATATCTGCGGCGGGTCATGGTATGCTGCACTTGTTGGCAAAGTGTGCGCACCGCATGTCAACTACCTCATACCAGAGGGAACAGGAGTCCGGGTTCACTATACAACATTCGGCCCATATGGTGTTCCACATGAGCATAGTGTGTTTCTTGATCCGTCTTCTCAATCGGATCGTTCAATCCAGGAAACACCCGAGGATATGCTGTCTGAAGTGGCCGAAGCCGGGCTCGGTTCTCCCCCTTTCTCCTTCACGGTGTGTCGCAATCCGGTGTCTGCCGCTGCTGAGTTTCTTGTGAGCCTGCCTGAGCCGGGGCTGGTAGAACTGACCGTTCATGATCTTGCCGGCCGTGAAGTGCAAAGGGTTTACAATGGGGAGATGCCTGCTGGTGAGCGTATGCTTGCTCTTCCAGTCAACCTGCCCAGTGGTGTTTACCTGTTCAGACTACGGGCGGGATTGAATACTGCCACCGAGAAACTTGTGATAGTCAGGTAAACTGGCTCCCCCATGACTCCCTAAAGGGCTTGCCGCCAAGGATGTATCGTGAGATGATAATCCGGGAAGTGTCACTTTGTGAAGTGTCTACCTAAGGGGAAGCCTGCGGAACCGCTTTGCCTGGCCCGTGATGGTGATACGCTGTTCGTCGATGTTCAGGCCTCGGGAGTCCCCGGCAACGGGGTGCTTCTGGAGGTGGCCTGGGCCGCGGGGGATCGGGGCGTGCACAGTTTTACCGTGAGACCTCCGGCCGGGGCTTCCGTGCCTGCCATTGTACGCTCCCTGACTGGCATCACGCCCGAAGAATCCGCACGGGGCATCCCCCTGGCCGAAGCGGCCCATCTGCTGAGGGCTGCGCTTTCCGATGGCGTTATCGTTGCCCACCACGCGCAGTACGAACTGAAGTGGCTCAGGTGGCTCACGGGAACGCCGCTTTCAGGGTTCGTATGCACCAGGGAACTTGCCCGGGAGAGGCTTCCGGGCCTTCGCGCCTTCGGGCTCAGGGCAGTGGCGGGCTATTTGGGCTGGCCGCTTCCGGAACTCAGACGAGCCCGGGAGCACGTGGAAGCGACCAGGTTCATCTGGCTGAACATGCCGGATATCCCTGAGCCGGCAAAAAGCAGGGTCAAAAGGGATGAGAGGCTCGACGCGCCCGACGCGCCCGGCGTTTACGAGATGCTGGATTCGCGCGGCGCGGTCCTTTACGTGGGAAAATCCCGAAGCATCCGGAAAAGGCTCGCGTCATGGTTCACCGGAAGGCATGGGGGTGGCGCGGGAGAGCTTTCGGCCCGGGCTCACAGTGTGCGCTGGACCGTATGCTCATGCCCCTTCACGGCCTCCATGCTGGAAGCCAGGCGGATACTCGAACTGGACCCCCAGTGCAACAGGGCGGGAAGACCATCAAGGCAAAGCTGTGTTTACCTGGGGGCCGACTGGCGCCTGTTCTGTAACCCGCCGGAAAGTGGGGGCTTCAGGGGCCCCTTTCCTTCCGAAGCCTCTTTGAAGGGGCTGCTCCTGGCCCACAGGCTGCTTGAGGAAGAAGACGCCGGCGAACACGCCGCGCTTCTTCCCTCCCTTCGGGAGCTGTGCCCTGACGGAAACCTCTTCCGACTTGGTCTTGGGTGCTTCCGCCGTGAGGAGCCTGAAGAGCGGACGGATCTGGACAGGCTGCTTGGCGGAGTGGCGTACGGGGCATTGCTTGCGAGAAGGGGTGCCCTGCTCAGGTTGCTTCGGGGCTGCACGGTCCACTGGTCGGGCGGGGAACTGCCCGATCCACTGGCATGGCCAGATACCGGGGGTGAGCTGAAACTCCTGGGGGTGCTGCTTGCCGGGCTGAGGGAACTGGACGCGGAAGGCCTGTTACCCCGGGTCGAGGTTATGGAAAAACCGAACCTTTCAACCGACCAAATCCATGAGCTTCTTGGGGTTGTGTGATACCACCGAAACCCCCCTGTGGAAAACACTGTTGAAACATGGTGGACCCATCGAGAAATGCCTTTTGAATGGGAGTTTGTGGGGCTGCCACGGTTGTGGACAACTCGGTAAGTTCAACACTTTTTCGCAATTTGGGCGTTTCCGAAGACCTGCCCGAGAAGGGCTGCCAGATCGGACTGATCGGGCGCCCGTTCAGAACTGCCGGGTCCCGGCGGAAGCATGGCCCGGATCTCGGCCGGCACCTCCTGAAGGTTCCCCGAAAGGCGATCGAGGCATGCCGATGCGGCGTCGGTCCGGTTCAGCTCACTGCCGATCAGAACGGCAGCGGCAAGGGTCTCGGGAAGGAATGGTCCTTCCGCCTTGCTGAGCGCTTCACTGATGGCCCCGTTGGCAAGTTCCGGTTCATGGGCCAGGAAGGCACAGAGGGCGGTGGTTGCGTGGTGCTTTTCAGGGGATGGCGGAAGGGTGTTCGATCCCGGGTTCCCGATAGTCTCGAGCGCCTGTGAAGTCAGTCCGGAAGCGGCCATGACAAGGGCCTTCCGGCAGAGGGCGTCGTGCCATGCCCGGGTGGCTCCTATCGACCCGGCAAGCGCCATGCTTTCGCTGAAGTAGAGCAGAGCGTCTTCAAGACGGCCCCGCTCGGCCTCAAGATTGCCCAGGCTGTAAAGGGTCCTGGAAGCCCCCGGCCTGTCGCCTATCTCCCTCTGGATGGAGAGCGCCCTGAGCCAGTGGCCGAGAGCCGCTTCCCCCGCGGGTTCTTCATCGAGCAACGCAAGGGTGCAGTGAATGTGGGCGATCCCCTTGCTGTCTTCCAGCTCCTCCCTTATGGCAAGGGCTTCGCTGAGCATTTCCATTCCGCTTTTCCGCTCGAGCATCCTTCCAAGGTTCACAAGGATGGATGCCGTCCTGAAGCCGTCACCGGTCGTGCGGGCGAGGCAAAGGGCCCGTCTGAGGCACTCCACGGCCCTTTCCCTGTTCCCGAGCGATTCGTGCGCATTGCCAAGATTGCAGAGAATACTGCTCTGGACCCAGGGGTCCCGGATCACATCCCTGTGTGAAAGGGCCTCCTCAAAAAGCCCGGCGGCACCTGTATGGTCGCCCCTGTTGTAACCGATGATCCCCAGAATGTTAAGGCTTCTTGCCGAGTGCATGCTGGATCCAACCGATCTGGCGATCTCAAGGGCATTTTCAGCCAGTCTCGAGGCGGCGTCAAGGTTACCGGTCATGACGTTGAAAACCGCCGCGGAGGTCATCACGACCGCCAGGGATTGGCGGGGTCCCGGCGGGGCTTCGGGAGAATCGAAACCCCGGCCGACAAGGGCAGCCAGGGCCTGCTCCAGAAGGGCCTTGCCCTCCCTCAGGCGGCTTTTCGTCTGAAAGAAGATGGACAGGGCATCGGAACAGCTTTCCACGGAAGCCCCCGAACCCGAAGCCGCAGCCTGGATGAAGCCCTCGCGGATGTTGGCCATGTCGTTCTGTATCGCTTCGAGGGCGCCCTGCTGTCCTCCCGACTTCAGAAGCGGCAGGAGTTCGGCGCACAGCGAGGCGTAGTAGTCCCGGTGGTTGCGAACGAGCCCTTCGGCCCCGTCGGGATGAGCTTCGATGTGTTCCCGGGCGAACCCCCTGATGATCCCGTGGAGGGCAAAACGATCCGGGCCCGAACGGCGCAGCAGGGATTTGTCGTGAAGGGCCGCCAGATCCCTCAGGCTTCCGCCGGTTACCCTGCAGAAAGCCGCCGCGGTGAAGTCTCCGCAGAAGACCGAGGCTCCCGCAAGCGCTTTCCTGTCACTCTCGTTCAGGAGCTTCCAGGAGTAGTTGAAGGCATGCCCGAGGGTTTTCTGCCTGGACGGTACCAGTGGGTCAACGCTTTCAAGAAGGTTGAGGTCCCGTCGCAACTCATCAAGCACAACGGAAGGGGGAACCAGCCTTACCCATGATGCCGCGAGTTCAATCCCCAGGGGTGAGCCCTCGAGCAGGGCGCACAGCGATTCGATGCTCCGGCGCTGCTCATCATCGGGATCGAACCCCGGCGCAGTCCTTTCCGCGACCTGCATGAAGAGAGTGCATCCGTCGGATCCCTCGAAGCTCAGACCCTGCTCTGCGGGCAGTGAGAGGCCTGTCACTTCGTACAGCCACTCCTCCCGGAGGCCCGTGCGATGCCGGGAAGTGGCGAGAATGCTTGCTTCCCCGGTTCCGGCGAGAATGGATGATACGATTGAACCGCAATCCGGCAGATGCTCGATGTTGTCGAGTATGAGAAGGCATTTCATGCCCCTCATGCGGGCGAGGAGCTGCTGCATCTCACCTGACGGCCCGGCAAGGGTGACACCCATCCTTCTGCATATTTCGGCGGTGACGGCGCCCGCATCGCTGACCTGTTCAAGAGGTATGAAGTAAACACCGTCGGTGAAGACATGAACCAGATCGGCCGCCGCCTGCAGCGCAAGCCTTGTCTTGCCCGCGCCCCCCGGGGCCAGAAGGGTGAGCAGCCGGCACGAGTCTTTGGTGAGGATCTTCTTCACGCTTCCAAGGTCGGCCTCTCTTCCCACGAACGGAGTGTTCTGCAGGGGAAGGCTTCCCGGCGAGAGGGAAATAGTCCGGAGAAGTTTGTGGTCGGAATCGGGGCAGCCGCTCCAGGCGAGTGTGTAGAGGCGAAGGGGGTCGAGAAGGTCGGAGAGCATGTGCAGGCCATGGTCAAGCATGTCGGTGCCGGGGGGGACCGTGTCACTCCTGAGGGCTTCCCCGGTGAAAACGATCTGGCCGCCTGATGCGGCAGCCATGACCCGGGCCGCCCTGTTCACGGAGGTTCCGAAGAAGTCGTCCCCGCGTTCGGTGACCGGGCCTGAATGGACCCCGATCCTTACGGACAGGCCGTCCACCCCGTCCCAGCTCTCCCGGGAGAGGGCGTGCTGGATCCCGCAGGCGCAAAGAAGCGCGCCTCCGTTGTGAAAGACCGCAAGGAAGCCGTCTCCCGTGTTTTTTACCACGGAACCGCCGAAGGATGTGATGCAGCTCTCGACTATTGCGTCATGGGTTTCGAGACAACCGGGCATGGACTCGGGGTGCGTCTGCCATTTGAGCGTTGAGTTCTCCATGTCGGTGAAAAGGAACGACGGCATCAGGCTTCCGCCAGGAAGACAAGCTCGCCGGCGCCCACCGGCTCGCCCCTGTAACCGCCGAAGACTTCCCTGACCCTGAAACCGGACAATGCGAGAAGGTGCTCGGCCTCGAAGCGGTAGGTCCAGCGCATTGTGAAGGGCTGCACGAACCTGTCCCGGTGGCCGTCAGGGTGCAGGACAAGATGGATCATCTCGCAGTGGCAGACCTGAGCAGTCCTGTCGATAAGGGGCGTGCGGTACCGTACGGTCAGTTCACTGCCGTCGGGAAGCGTTGTTGGAGGCTCATCGCCGAACTCGTTCACCCTGCCCCTGTCAGTCAGGATGTCGAGATCGGGGTCGAAGATGTCAAGCACGAAGGTGCCGCCCGGGGCCAGGTGGTTCCTGGCGCGCTCGAGGCACGCAAGCTGCTGTTCGGGGGTCGTCAGGTGCTGGAAGGGTCTGAAGGGTGTGACAATGAGGTCGAACCTGCCGTTGATGGAAAAAGAGGTCATGTCGGCCTGAACGAATCGCGCCCGTTCCCGGATTGGACCTGGAAGGCGGGAAACCTTGCGCCGGGCCACCTCAAGCATGTCGGGGCAAAGGTCAAGCCCGGTGACCGCAGCGCCCGCTTCCAGCATGGGAACCGTCACCCGTCCGGTGCCGCACCCCAGCTCGAGAACAGGGCCTTTGGATTCGGCAGCCAGCCCCGCGTAAAACTCAATGTCGTCCCTGCCGCCGATGGACTCAACCTGGGCATCGTAATACCCTGCGAAACCTTTGTAGTAATCAGCCATTGTTTGCTGCCCTTCAGCAAATGAATATACTTGTGTTCAGTATCAATACGGAAGGAAGGGCGTCATGTACAGGTTTCCGGGAGGCGTGTTTTCGGATGTGCGCCTTGAGGAGAGCGTCACCACGGTGATCGCCTTCGTCATGGGCAGGCTTGAGCAGCAAAGGGTGAGGACCGAGAGCACGGCCTTCATCAGGGTGTTCGACGGTGTCAGATGGTACTTTTCCTCGACCACCGACCCCCGTCAGTCGACTGTGCAGGGGAAGCTCGACGATCTTGCTGCAATGGCCACTGTCGGTGGCATTCAGGGACATCCTGTCCTCGACCGCCTGTCCCGCCAGCGGGGCGAAAGGATATCGGGGCGCCCCGACGGTACAGTCGAATCGAAGACGGCGGTTCTCGAGTCGTACTTCGGGGAGCTCAAGGCATTCCCGCAGATCGCGTCATGGAGCGGTTATCTTGGGGACGGGTACTCCCGCAAGAGGATAGTCTCGAGCCTGGGCGCCGACATCTCGTTCGACCGGTTCAACTGCGGTATTGGGATAGGATTCTCCATGGCTGAAGGGGACTCCCGCGCGTCCGAGCAGTTCATGAAGACCGGTCTGGTCCCGGGCGATCTCGTGGGGCGACAGGAAGACCTGCGAGCGCGGCTTCGAAAGACGCTTCACTACCTTGGCAACGCGGTTGACGTCGTGGCGGGTGACCACACGGTCGTCCTCTCCCCCCTTGCCGCAGGGATCTTCGCCCACGAGAGCTTCGGTCACAAGAGCGAGGCGGACTTCATGACCGGTGACGAGACGATGCTTCGGGAGTGGCCGCTCGGAGCCAGGGTGGGCCCCGGCATCCTCTCCATCTGGGACGACGGAACCGTGCCCGGCACGGGCCACACCCCCTTCGACGACGAGGCAACCCCCGGCGGAAGGACTTTTCTGGTGAAGAACGGCGTTCTCTCCGGCAGGCTTCACAGCGCCCTCACAGCGGCGGAGCTTGACGAGGAGCCCACCGGGAACGCCCGGGCCGTGAGCTTCAACTACGAGCCCATTCCCAGGATGACAACGACCTGCATAGAGGCGGGCGACATCCCGAAGAAAGACCTTTTCGCGGGGATAGAGGACGGCGTTTTCGTCGAGACCGTGAAACACGGTTCGGGGATGTCAACCTTCACCATCGCCCCCAATCTGGCGTACCGCATTCGCGGAGGCGAGATCACCGAACCCCTCAAGGTTTCGGTGATAACCGGGAACGTGATGGAAACCCTGGGCGAGATCGACGGCCTCTCCCGGGAGTGGGAGGTGATGGGCTTCGTGGGGGGCGGATGCGGCAAGATGGAGCAGAATCCTCTGCCGGTGGGCTTTGGCGGACCCTTCGTGAGGGTTCGCAGAATGCAGGTGAATTAGGTATGAAACCAGATCAGGGCAGGGCGGAGGAATGGACATGGTGGAACAGGTAAGCACCGAGAGCATGGATGACTCCACCGCCGGGATAACCGCGGGCAGCGTGGATTCCGTGAGGAACCGAAGCATACTGAAGACCGGTCTCAGGCTCTACGACGGCGAAACCGTGGGTGTCGCGGGCTGTCTTGGTGAGCCTGACCTTGACGAACTGAGAAGCAGGGCGAAGAAAGCGCTTGGGAACGTTCCCTTCAAATGGGCGCTCAATGGCGGTCTGGTGCGTCACAGGGAGGTGCCTGGCGGGGATAACGGAAGCGTTCTGACCGAGGCCGAGGCGATCGTGTCGTCGCTTTCCGGTGAGTTCCCCGACATCCTTGTATCCGGAAAACTGATGTTCGGAAAGAGCCACCGCGCCCTTTCAGGGGAGGGCCTCGATCTCAGCTTCTGCTTCCGCGGATACAACCTGTCGCTCACCTTCAAGAGAAGGGACAGCAGCGCAATCATCGACGGGTTCATCGGAAGCGGGGGAACGAACTGGGATCGCGGGCAGGTCATTAAGGAGATCCGCCGTGAGTTCCTGGCGTTCCTGAACCCCGTCGCCCCACCGGCATCGGGTGTCCACAACGTGGTTTTCATCGAGACCGGTACCGCCCTCTCACAGACCCTCGGTGACCTTAACGGTCTCAGGTTCGCCACCGGTTCTTCGCTTCTGAAGGACAGACTGAACCAGCGGGTCTTTTCCAGCGACCTTGCTCTCCTGCAGTTCGCCGATGAGAGGGAGGGGACTCCCTTCTTCGACGCGGAGGGCACGGTCACCCCCGCCGAAGGGGTGCCTCTTGTGAAGGACGGCGTTTTCATCCAGCCCTTCACCGACATCAGGACCGCAAACACGTACGGTCTTCCCCTGACCGGGGCTGCCGCTGTGCAGTACGACGGTGTTCCGTCACTGGGGTATCCCGATGTCAGGGTGAAACCGTCGGATCGGACACTTGCCGAGCTTCTCGATGGCGGACCGGCGATCTGCGTCAGTGTCACTGCGGGTGGTGATTTCACTCCCACGGGCGGTTTTGGTGCCCCGGTACAGCTCGCCTACCTCATGGACGCTTCCGGAAACCCCGTGGGCAGGCTTCCCGAGTGCTCCATCTCCTCCACCGTCTGGAAGATGCTGGGTGATGACTTCGTTGGCGTTTCTTCCGACCCGTTTTACCCTTCGTCGGATCAGAAGGCCATGGTGATGCGGATGGCGGTGGAGTTTCAGGGCGGCTCTAAGGCTGAACGGGGGGCCTGATCCCGGAGAGTATCGAACTCCATTCCACAGCGGTCCACAGACCATCAGTGCCCTTTGCCACGGTGATGGGCCTTGGGCTGTCAGCGCCCGAGCACTCGACGAAGAGCTTCAACCTTCCCTGGGCGGGGTCTCCGCTGTACGGGTTGGTGGTGAACCTGATGACCAGCGGGGGCTGCTGGGGGAGGTAACGGTTCTCGGGGCTTGTTCCCAGGATGTAGCTGTTGGGAAGGTACTCCTTTCCCTCGAGCCTCTCTTCGACGAACCTGAGCCGTGACGCGGGAAGCGAGGGGTCGGCGGCGGCAATGCACTTCCTGCCGAGTTCCCTGTCCATGGCCATGAGGGCCAGGCCGATAATGACCGCGGCCGCGGCGCCTTCAGGTGTCTCGCCCAGTGTCTTGAGCCGTTCGTTGAACTGACCGATATCGGTCGGCACGTCGTGAAGGGTCACATCCGGCATTTAGCGTCTTCCTTCCGTTGCAGAGCCCAGAAAACCGTCGAGGAAGCCTGCGAGGTGCTTCATGGTGACGGCTCCGCTCCGCTGTTCTGAGATCTTCATCTGATCGCGGGGGGCCCTGAGGATCCCCTTCCGCCAGTGATCGTGAACGTCTTCGAGCGTCGAGGCCAGGGCCATGGGATCGGGCTGACAGATGTAGGCGCCTCCCAGTGTCCTGAGGGTCTGGGTCATGTCACCCTCGGGGGTTGCCGCAATGATGGGTCTGCCGGTCCTGAGGCAGTCGGCCGCCGCGGCCGGGCATTCCCTGTGGCTGTTGATGCCGGCTGGAAGCGACAGGAGCAGGACGTCACACGAGGCCATGAATGCGGGCATGCGTCTCCACGGGAGTATCCCGTTGAAGTTTACGTTCTTGTCTGTTCGGGACCTCTCGGGCATCATGCCCGCGTGTTCGACCCGCAGGGCCGTGTCGGGGTTTCGACGGAAGAACTCGCCGACCCCTGAAAGGACCATGTCAGGGGTGTGGGTCCCGCGGAAGCTGTCAACCCACCCTATCCTGAGTTCACCGCCTTTTTCAACGGGAGGGGCGGGAGACGTTCTGTCCGGGTCGAATGAGTTGTGGGCCACATGGACAGGCGGACAGAGCCCGGGATATCTCTCCATGAACCAGCCAGCCGCGCCCTCGCTACCCGTCACAAGTGCCGAGGCCGATTTGACGGTGCTTCTCTCCAGAAAGCCGTGGAGAAGCCTTTGCATGCCGCTTGTCCAGGCCGCGGAGTAATCGGCCTGCCAGAGCCCCGCGAAGAACGGTATCATGGGAAGGCCGGTCTTACGTGCGAGTTCGACCGAGACCGGGCCCAGGGAGTGCGAGGGCATAAGGGGCATGATGAGGTTGGGTTTTTCACGACGGACTATCTCGAGGCCTGCGCTGACGATGGCCTTGCGGCTTCGGGACAGGGGATCGGGCGCCCACAGCAGGTCGGAAAGAACCGTGGGAAGGACGGCTCCATCCTGGATGCCGGGTCCGCGGAAGACCCTGACCTTGGAAGGGATCTCTCCTGTCAGCGTATCATCGGAGTGAAGCCGGCGGGAGGGTTCCAAGGCCATCACCACCAGCTCCCACCCGGATGCCGGAAGGAACCTGCACGCCGCGAGAAGCGCGGGAGTTTCCGCCGTAACCGCGGGAGGGAAACCCGATGTGAGAAGAAGAAGCCTTTTCAATGCTGCTTTCCTGTCCTGCGCCGGTGAACCGGAACAACTATATGGGCAACGTGGCAATGGCGCAAACGGACCGTTTCGTTCAGGTCTATGACTTACACCGGCGCGACGGCTATAATCCGTCCATGTTCCACGCACCCCGGGGGTCGGTTCATGCGGGTATCCTTTGTCATGCTTGGCCTGAGAGACCATCGCACCGGCGGTTACGATTTCAATACGAGGGTCGCTGACGCGCTCGAGTCACGGGGGCACACCGTTGACAGGGTCCATCACGGAACGATCCCGCCCCGCGCAAGGGGGGGAAGGATTGCCGGTTCGTGGGAGGTCCTTCGAAGGGTTGTCGCTTTCAGGCCAGATATCCTTGTTGTTGCCAGAAGCTACACCTTCATGGTCCCGCTTGGCATTTTGCTGGTGTTCTGGCGGCTTCCCGTTCTCTACCTGGTGCACCATCTGGAGTGGATGGACAGCCCCCTGAAACCATCACGAGCCCGTCAAGCGCTGGTGAAGTGGCTGGTGGGCAGGGGTGACATGATATGGTGCAACAGCCGTGCCACCCTGTCGGGGCTGTCCGGGATGGGCCTTTCACCGGCGAAACTCCGGGTCATCCCCCCGGGCTTTGCCCGTTTCGATGTGAAAAGGTCCGAAGAACGGTTCCACGGAAAACCGGTTCTTCTGTGCGTGGGCGCTCTCACGGCCAGAAAGGGACAGGAGACTGTCCTTCGGGCGTGCGCCATGCTCGGTGGACGGGATTTTCATCTTGTGCTCGCGGGTTCCGGAGCGGAAGAGCCCGGGTACGCCCGAAGGGTTGCTGAAGCCGCCGAGTCTCCCGCGTTGAGGGGAAAGGTCTCGGTCAGGGGTCATCTGGACAAGGAAGAGGTCTACCGCCTCATGGGGGAGGCCGATGTTCTTGTGCATGCGGCGCCATGGGAAGCGTACGGGATCGCCCTGGCCGAAGCAATGTGGGCCGGGCTTCCGGTGGTCGCCTCCCGCGGGGGCGCAGTGCCCGAACTGGTCACTCCGGGGGATCAGGGTTTCCTTTACGACCCCGGAGACGCACGGGGTCTCTCCGAGAAGATGATCCTGCTTCTTGACAATGAGGAACTGAGGGTAAGAATGGGAGCTGCCGCCCGCCTCAGGGCGGAGGAGCTTTACACGTGGGACAGAACATGCGAGGAGTTTGTCAGCCTTGTTGAAGAAACTGCTTGTGGCCAAGTTCGGCGGAACGTGCCTTGCGGACCGGGAGTCGCAACGCCGGACCGTTGAGCTCTGCGGAACGCTCCGTTCCCAGTGCGAAAACCTTGTTGTTGTTGTTTCCGCCATGGGGCGCAGCGGCGACCCCTACGCAACCGATACCCTTGTCGGGCTGCTTTCCGATGCAGCCTCCCCATCCGAGCGGGACAGGCTGATGGCGTGCGGAGAGATAGTAAGCGCCCTTGTCACCGCGTCGCTCCTCAGGCAGAAAGGGATCGACTCCGAAGCGCTTACCGGGTGGGAGGCGGGCATCACGACCGATGACAGCTCGGGCGACGCCATGGTGCTCAGTGTGGACACCACCGCGATAGGAAGGATCCTGGCCCGGGGCGCTGTGGCGGTTGTGGCGGGTTTCCAGGGTTTCTCGCCCGAAGGTTGCGTGACCACACTTGGCAGGGGGGGCAGCGACACCACTGCCGTGGTGCTGGCCGCCGCCCTCAGCGCCGACGAAGTGGTGTTCTTCAAGACGGTTGAGTCGGTGTACACCGCCGACCCCGAAAAGGTGCCCGGGGCAAGGAAACTCGACCGCATATGCGCAGAGGACCTCAGACAGATGGCCTGGCAGGGTGCCAGGATCGTCAATCCAAGGGCCGCAGAAACATCCATGGCGTCAGGCATTCCCATCAGGGTCAGGTCCTTCGCCACGGGCAGGGTTGTCACCAGTGTCGAGCCTGTACCCTCGGTCTGTGAGAACTACATCGTCGGTGTTGCATCGGGTCCCCCGGTTGCACGGATGACCGTCTCCGGCGGAGTCGTGCCGTACCACGTCTTTCATTCCCGGGTTTTCGGGCTTGTGGCCGACGCGGGGGTATCCATGGACATGTTCAGCGTTTTCGGTGACACGGCGGTGTTCACCGTACCCCTCGACCTGAGGGAGAGGGTTGCCGGCATTCTTGAGAGCGAAGGGCTGCGCTGTATCTCCATGGCTCCCTGCGCCAAAGTTTCCATAGTGGGCGCGGGCATGCACGGGATGAGGGGTGTCATGGCAAGGTTCAGCGCCGCGCTCAGCAGCGCAGGCGTGGAAATGCTTCAGACCGTTGACTCGCATGCCACGATCAGCGCCCTTGTGGCCATGGGGGAGCTGGACACCGCCCTAAGGGCCCTGCACAGAGAGTTCGTGGAGAGATGAGTTTTCTCGAGAGCGTGGCGCTGGCGGCCATTCAGGGCCTGACCGAGTTCCTTCCAGTTTCCAGCTCGGGGCATCTTGCCCTGGCTTCCGCATTCATGAACATTCCGGCGGGAAGCATGGCCTTCGAGGTCGTTCTCCATCTCGGGACACTGGTGGCCGTCCTTCTCGTTTACGGGAAGGACCTTTTGTCGATTGCGGGGGGAGTCCTTCGCGGCCGTCGGGAGAGCGGGCTGACAGCCCTCTCGCTTGTGGCGGCTTCCATTCCCGCCGGGATAGTGGGGGTCTTCCTCTCGGACAGGATCGAGGCCGTCTTCGGCATGCCCCTGGTGGTGAGCCTCCTCATGCTCCTTACTGGAACAGTGTTGTTCCTGACAAGATTCTCTCCTCCGGGCAGTGGAGAACCCGGCATGCGCAGAGGCGTTTTCATAGGGCTTTTTCAGGCGCTGGCCGTTCTGCCCGGTGTTTCAAGGTCAGGGATGACGATCTCGGCGGGTCTTTTCAGGGGAGTGGGCAGGGCTGAAGCCGCAAGGTTCTCGTTCCTTCTTTCGGTTCCGGCCATCCTTGGCGCCGCTGTCCTGGAACTGCCCGAAGCGGAATGGAATACCTCATTTGGTGTGCTCGCGGCAGGATTCGCCGTATCGGCCCTTGTCGGGTACGGCGCCCTCAAGGTGCTGCTGCGTTTCGTGGGCGCCGGGGCGCTTCACAGGTTCTGCTGGTACTGCTGGGCCATCGGAGGCGCCGGTACGGTCTGGTTTTTTCTGAACAGGGGAGCGTGAAGATTGCTGTTGTTGATGGCCCTGCTTTGCGTGCTATGGCCCGAGGGATGGTACGGAAGCTACCGGGTTGCCGATCAGCAGGCCGCCCTGCTTAGTGCGGCCTCCCTTCCCGACACCGCGTCGGGCCGGGTTCAGGCACTTGCCCTCTCCATGCATTTTACCGGCGAGCCGGGCGCTCTGGAGATGATCATGGAGAGCATCAGGACCGATTCCACAGATTTCAGGAGCTGGACGGCGCTGGGCGCGATCCTCACCGAAACCGATCCCGACCGCGCCGAGGCAGCCTTCCAGAAGGCTGTTTCCCTGGCTCCGGGCGATGACCCAGTCCTGCTGGAATCAATGGCTTACCTGTACCTTGCGTCGTCGGATCCGGCAGAGGCCCACAGGCTTGCCTCAAGCGCCCTCTCCGCCGACCCCGGCTTCATTCCCGCCAACCTCACCGCGGCGTGGGCACTCGAGGACCTGGGCCGGCACGAAGACGCCATAACAACTCTTGATGCGGCGATAGCGCATCATCCCGCGGGCTTTTCCCTGATGGAGGAGAAGGCAACTGTCTACAATATCACGGGAAGGCCCGACTCCGCCATCGCGGTTCTCGAAAGGGTGCTCGAGGCCGAGCCGGAAAGGGCCAGCGCTCGAAGGCTTCTGGGAAGCATCCATGAAGGCCAGGGCCGGTTGGGGCATGCAGTGAAGGCATTCCGAACGCTCCTTGCGTCTGCTCCCGATGACTACTGGACCTGGGGACAACTCGCCCGTCTCATGGAGAGGCTGGGCAGGTCGCCAGAAGCCGTGGAGTACTACCAGGAGGGGATCGATGCCAATCCATCCTACGCATGGGCCTACCATCGCCTCGCCTCCCTTGCGGAGGACCCGCTTGAAGAG
>Ga0351874_1022_pt2 | contig 37186 bp, 26 predicted proteins | sample BONcelFGM3001C13_FD_206790 | JGI IMG/M metagenome (GOLD analysis project Ga0351874, IMG submission 206790) | Enriched cells from coal bed in the Powder River Basin, Montana, United States - BONCAT cells FGM rep3 HSBNCT.FGM.300.1.C13 ...
ATGGCGTACTCGCCCTCGAAGAAGAGCTTCGCGGGGGCGCCCCCGGGGGGCGTGGCGCCCGCGGCCAGCGGGGGGGCGCGGGGGGGGGGGGCGGCGGGGGGGGGGGGGGGGGGGGCGGGCGGGGGGGGTTTTTGCCCCCCCCCCCGGGGCTCCGCGCCCCGCGGGCAGGCCCGCCCCCAGCGCCCACAGGTCGTAGGCGCGCGCGTCCAGCGTGAGCAGGGGGTTGGCCCTGTCGCCATCCGCGGCCTTGGTGATGATGGGCAGGCGGCTTTCGTTCAGCAGCGACAGGCATTCGCGGTCGTCCTGCCGGAAGCCCAGCAGGCGCGTGTAGGCGGGCAGCGGGTGCTGCGAAAACAGCTCGCCCGTCACACCCAGCAGCGCGTGGCCCAGCAGGCGGTTGAGCCGCGCGTAGGCATAGCGTTTGGTCTTCAGCCGTGCCAGCAGTTCCGCGCGGCTGACGGCCTTGCAGGCGGCTTTGGCGAGGCGGTTTTCCAGCCCCTCGGTGCAGTCCGGCAGGGCGCGCAGGGCGGCGGGCGGCTGGGTGCGCAGGGTGTGCAGCAGCAGCGCGTCCAGTGCGTCGGGGCGGTGGCAGGGCGCGCCCGCGAGGGGGTAGCCCGCGGCGGCCTCGGCGGCGGGCAGGTCGCCCGCAAGATAGGCGCGGCGTGTGGCGCTGGCGGAGGGGTAGCTTTGCCCCGCCAGCACTGTTGCGTGGTAGTCGCCCTCGCGCAGCACCGGCAGCGGGCTCACGGGGCTTTGCAGGCGCAGCAGCGCACGCAGGTAGCAGATGGCCAGAATGTTGTTGGGCCGCTTGATCGCATCTAAAATCGCCGCTTCCGGCAGGCCCGTGTCCGGCGCGCTGTCGGCTGCCAGCCCGGCCGCCACCGCTTTGGCCTGCGCCGCCACGAAGGGCGCGCCTCCGTCCAGCGTAGCGCGCAACGCCGCCTGGCAGGCCGCGTTGGGCGCTTCCAGCAAAGCGGCCATCGCGCGCAGCAGGGGCAGGTCGGCGTTTTCACACCCAAAGGATATATGCGTGACGAAACGCAACCCATCCAGCACCGCAACCCCGCCCAGCGCGAAGTTTTCCGCCTCGCGCAGGGCAAAGGCGCAGGGCAGCTCCAGCACCATGGAAGCGCCCGCCATAAGCGCTGCCCGCGCCCGAAACGCGGGCGAAAACATCGCCGGGCTGCCCCGCTGGGTAAAGCAGCCGCTCATCACACACACGATGCGCGCGTCGGGCAGCTGCTGGCGCACCAGCGCAAACTGCCGCGCGTGTCCGCGGTGGAAGGGGTCGTATTCGCAGATGATGCCGACGGTTGGCCGCATGGCGCTCCCTCCGGCTGCGGGCGGCGAAAACAGATGTTTTTATGCCGCACAGCGCCGTTTTTTATCGTTTGGCTTCCATTTTCCTGATGAAAGGTGTATACTACTTTGGTTGTATACATCTTAAGAGCATTTTACCACATAAGGGAGGATACCGCCATGTCCGTCATCGACAAAATCAAGGCGAAGGCCAAGCAGAACGTTAAACACATCGTTCTGGCCGAAGGCTCGGAGCCGCGCACCGTGCAGGCTGCCCGCCGGATCGTGGATCAGGGCATCGCCAGCGTGACGCTGCTGGGCGCGCAAACAGAGATCGAGCAGGTTGCCGCGCAAACTGGCACCGGTCTCACGGGCATCACCTTGATCGACCCCAAGACCAGCGCGAAAACCGACGCCTACATCAGCTTGCTGGTCGAGCTGCGCAAGGCCAAGGGCATGACGCCGGAACAGGCGCGCGAACTGGTGACGGGCGACACGCTGTATTTTGGAGCGCTGATGGTGAAAACCGGCGACGCGGACGGCATGGTGGCGGGTGCGATCAACTCCACGGGCAACGTGCTGCGGCCCGCGCTGCAAATCATCAAGACTGCGCCGGGCATTTCGGTCGTCAGCGGCGCATTTATCATGGAAGTGCCGGGCAGCAAGTACGGCGATGAGGGCGTCATGATTTTCGGAGACTGCGCCGTGCTGCCCAACCCCGACGCGGATCAGCTGGCCGCCATCGCCATCGCCAGCGCGCAGACCGGCAAGCAGCTGACCGGCATGGACCCGAAGGTTGCCATGCTCAGCTTTTCCACCAAGGGCAGCGCGGAGCATGAGCTGGTCACCAAGGTGCAGCAGGCCACGCAAAAGGTGCATGAACTGGCCCCCGACCTCATTTGCGACGGCGAGTTGCAGGTGGACGCGGCGCTGGTGGAGAGCGTAGGCCAGCTCAAATCCCCCGGCAGCCCCGTGGCGGGACATGCCAATGTGCTCATTTTCCCCGACCTGCAGGCGGGCAACATCGGCTACAAGCTGGTGCAGCGGCTGGCGGGCGCGTCCGCACTGGGCCCCATCGTGCAAGGGCTTGCCAAGCCGGTCAACGACCTGAGCCGCGGCTGCTCGGTCGAGGATATCGTCAGCGTTGTCGCCATAACCGCTGTAAAAGCGCAAGCATAAGGAGTCGGCCAGAATGAAAGTCTTGATACTCAACGCGGGTTCCTCCTCCCTGAAGTACCAATTGCTGGACATGGACACCCAAAAGCTGCTCGCCAAGGGGCTGATAGAACGCATCGGCATCGAGGGCAGCCGCATCGTGCAAAAGGTGGACGGCAAAACCTTTACCGCCGAAGCCCCCATGAAAACCCACACCGTGGGCATTCAGTGGATGCTAAAGGCGCTTACCGACCCCGAGAAGGGCGCGGTGGGCAGCATGGACGAAATCAGCGCCGTAGGCCACCGCGTGCTGCACGGCGGCGAGCGCTTCACCGGCAGTGTGCTGGTGAGCGAAGCCGTCAAGGACGCCATCCGCGACAACATCCCGCTGGGCCCCTTGCACAACCCCGCCAACCTCATGGGCATCGAGGCCTGCGAGCAGGTGATGCCCACCACCCCCAACGTGGCGGTGTTCGACACGGCGTTCCACCAGACCATGCCCAAGAAAGCCTACCTCTACGGCGTGCCCATGTCGTATTACACGAAGCTGCACTTGCGCCGCTACGGCTTCCACGGCACCAGCCACCGCTACGTGAGCAAACGCGCCTGCGAGTTTTTGGGCCTGGATCGCACAAACAGCCGCATCATCACCTGCCACCTTGGCAACGGTTCCAGCATGGCCGCGGTGGTAAACGGCAAGTGTGTGGATACCAGCATGGGCATCACCCCGCTGGAGGGCGTACTGATGGGCACCCGCAGCGGCAATTTGGACCCCGCGGTGGTGCAGTATATCGCCAACAACGACCACAAAACCGTGGACGAGGTGCTGGACCTGCTCAATAAAAAGAGCGGCCTGATGGGCGTAAGCGGCCTTTCCAGCGACATGCGCGACATCGACGACGCGTGCGACAACGGGAACGAAGACGCCATCATCGCCCGCGACATGCTGGTGTGGGGCATCCGCAAGTACATCGGCGCGTATGCAGCCGCCATGGGCGGGGTGGACGCCATCGTGTTCACCGCCGGTATTGGCGAGAACAACCACAACCTGCGCGCCATGGTCATGCAGGACTTTGCGTTTTTAGGCGCGAAGCTGGATCCGCAAAAGAACATGACCCGCGAGGAGGCCATCATCTCCACTGACGACAGCACCGTCAAGGTGTGCGTGATCCCCACCGACGAAGAGCTGGTGATCGCCCGCGATACCGTGGCCATTGTGACCGGCCTGCCCATCAGCGACTGACGAAACGGCGCGCGCGGCTTGCGGGGTGTTGGCAGGCCGCCCGCATCCTTCGGCTGACGCCCGCCGCCTGCCCCCGCAAATTCCAATTGACAAGCGGGCGAATAGGCTTTATAATGCAACTTGGTCACGTTTGAGGAGGAACCTATGGAGCTGGACATTTCGAAAGCTTTGCTCTCGCCGGGGACGGAGTTTCCGTTTGCGGTGGAAGTAACGGTGCCTCCGCAGGACGTGCTGGGTGAGACGATCACCTTCGACCCGGTTTCGCTTCACGGCCACTTCAGCGCGCTGGACGGCACCGTCCGGCTCGCGGGCGAGCTGATGACCACAGCACGCGCCGCCTGCGCCATGTGCCTGAACCCCGCGCGCGTGCCCCTGCGGCTGGATTTCGACGAAACCTTCCGCAAGGAAGCCAAGGAAATCGAGGATGAAGCCTTCCGCTACGAAGGCAGCAAGGTGAGCCTGGACCAAATGGCGCTGACGCTTACGATGCTCAACCTGCCCATGCGCTTCCTGTGCAGGGAAGACTGTGACGGCGGCCAGACGCTCAAAGCGTACCAGCAGGACATTTTCAAGAGCTCGTGCGAAGAGGAATCGCCGACACAGCGTCCTTTTGAAGCATTGCAGCGCTTGCTGACAAAGGATGAGGAGGTGTAGACCATGGCTCTTCCGAAAGGAAAAATATCGCGTGCCCGCGGCCGCAGCCGTCGCGCCCACTGGAAGCTGACCCTGCCCGGCATCGTGGATTGCCCGCAGTGCCACCAGAAAAAGCTCAGCCATCGCGTGTGCAAGCACTGCGGTTATTACAACGGCAAGCAGGTCATCGACATGACCGAAAACAAGAAGGAAAACGCGTAAGCGGTTTCCGCATCGTGAAGGTCGCGCGTGCGCGGCCTTTACGGCATATGCCCCATGACCGGGAGGAGTACGCGCCAGGCCCCGCAGAGAGAACGGCCCATGGGCTGGAAGGCCGTTTGGATGGCACAGGCGCGGAAAGTCGCCCGCAAGGGCAGGGGATGAACGCGGTTTAGCGCCGCCTGAGTTCCTTCGGGTGCGCCCGATACAGCGCGGCAAGGCGGGGGCCCACGGCCTCCGTGAAGCAAGGTGGTACCACGGAGCTGCTCCGTCCTTCGGGCGGGGCGGCTTTTTATTTTTTAGAAGCGGAGGCAGCAGGCATGTACTGGCAGGAGGTCGCAGGCAGGCTGAGCATCCCGGGGCTTTGCTTTTTGCTGCTGGGCGCGGGGCTTGGCTACGGTGCCAAGTGGCTGTGCGCAAAGGTTTTCAAACAGGGAGGCGAGCGGGCCGTCGTGCCCGTGAAGGTCGCGGGCCTGCTGCTGGCGCTTGCGGGCGCGATGATTCTGCTGGATATCATCCCCATTTGAACGCGGAAAGGGCGAAGATAAGATGAGTGAAACAGGCAAGGGCTTTGAAATGGAAAAGGTGTTCAGCCCGCACGAGATCGAGGACAGGCTGTACCGTATGTGGGAGGAGAGCGGTGCTTTTGAGGCGCAACGCGTGCCGGGCAAAAAGCCCTACACCATCGTGATGCCCCCGCCCAACATCACGGGGCAGCTGCACATGGGCCATGCGATGGACTGCCTCCTGCAGGACGCGCCCATCCGCTACCACCGCATGAAGGGAGACCCCACCCTGTGGCTTCCGGGCACCGACCACGCCAGCATTGCCACCGAGGTGAAGATCGTCGACCAGATGAAAAAAGAGGGCCTCACCAAGGAGATGATCGGGCGCGAGGCGTTTCTTTTGCGTGCGTGGCAGTGGAAGGAAGAGTACGGCGGGCGCATCAACCGCCAGCAGCGCCGTCTTGGCGCAAGCGCGGACTGGAGCCGCGAGCGCTTTACCATGGACGAGGGCTGCAACGAGGCCGTGCGCGAGGTGTTTGTGAACCTCTACCGCAAGGGCCTCATCTACCGCGGCAACCGCATCATCAACTGGTGCCCCGTGTGCCAGACCGCCCTGTCCGACGCGGAGGTGGAGTATGAGGAGCAGCACAGCCACCTGTGGCATATCCGCTACCCCGCCGCTGATGGCGGTACGGGCGTGACGGTCGCCACCACGCGGCCGGAAACCATGCTGGGCGATACCGCTGTGGCCGTGAACCCCAAGGATGCGCGCTATACCCACCTCGTGGGCAAAATGGTGGTGCTGCCCATTCTTGGCAAGCTGATCCCCGTCGTGGCGGACGATTATGTGGACATGGCTTTTGGCACCGGCGCGGTGAAGATCACCCCCGCGCACGACCCCAACGACTTTGAGCTGGCCAAGCGGCATGACCTGCCCATGATCCGCGTGACAAACGACGACGGCACCATGAACGAGCTGGCGGGCAAGTTTGCGGGTATGCCGGAGTATGACTGCCGCAAGGCCGTGGTCAAGGAGCTGGCCGCCGAAGGCTACCTGCAAAAGACCGAGGACTACACTCACAACGTGGGCACCTGCTACCGCTGCCACACGACCGTTGATCCCGTGACCAGCCTGCAATGGTTCGTGGACATGGCGCCGCTGGCCAAGCCCGCGATTGATGCGGTGCGCGAGGGCAAGACGAGGTTCATCCCCGAGCGGTTCAGCAAGATATACTATAACTGGATGGAGAACATCCGCGATTGGTGCATCAGCCGCCACCTGTGGTGGGGGCACCGCATCCCCGCGTGGTACTGCGAGGAGTGCGGCGAGATGATCGTGCAAAAGGACGAGCCGACGAAGTGCCCCAAGTGCGGCAGCACAAGGCTCAGGCAGGACGAGGACGTGCTGGACACGTGGTTCTCCAGCGGTCTGTGGCCGTTCAGCACACTGGGCTGGCCGCATGAAACGGAGGATTTGAAGTATTTCTATCCCACCAGTATGCTGGTGACAGGGTATGATATCATCTTCTTCTGGGTGGCGCGCATGATTTTCAGCGGCATTGAGCAGATGGGGGAAACGCCGTTTGACACGGTGCTGATCCACGGGCTGGTGCGCGATGCGCAGGGCCGCAAGATGAGCAAAAGCCTGGGCAACGGCGTGGACCCGCTGGAAGTGATCGACACCTACGGCGCGGACGCGCTGCGCTTCTCGCTGGCGATGGGCATCAGCCCCGGCAACGACACCCGCTTCTCCACCGACAAGGTGGAGGCGGCCCGCAACTTTGCCAACAAAGTGTGGAACGCCAGCCGCTTCGTGCTGATGAACATGGACACGAAGGAGACCATTGACCCCGCCCTGCTCACCCTGCCGGATCAGTGGATTTTAGCCCGCCTGCAAAAGGCCGTGGCCGAAGTGAGCGCCCACATGGAGGACGGGGACTTTGGCCTCAGCGCCAACAAAATCTATGAGTTCACGTGGAGCGAGTTCTGCGATTGGTACATCGAGCTGGCCAAGGGCCGCCTGACGGGCGAGGACGAGGCGCAGAAGAAGAACGTGCGCGCCGTGCTCTATACGGTGCTGGAGGGCATCCTCAAGCTGCTGCATCCGTTTATGCCGTTTATAACGGAGGAGGTGTACCAGCACCTGCCCCAGCGCGAGGGGATGCTAATCCTTTCACAGTGGCCGCAGGTGCAGCCCGCGTTTGCGTTCGAGGCGCAGGAGCGGCAGATGGAAGGCCTGATGGAGATCATCCGCACCATCCGCAACCTGCGCGCGGAGATGAAGGTGCAGGCGGGCAAGCGCACGCATGTGACGCTGCTGCCCGAGGCGGGCTGGGCGGACGCGCTTGCCATCGCGGAGCCTTACCTGCAAAGGCTGGCGGGCGCCAGCGGCGTGACCATCGGCAAAAAAGGCGAGGCGAGCGCGGAGAAAACGGTCAGCGCGATCTGCGCGTCGGCGGAGATCAGGATCCCGCTGGGCGAGCTGGTGGATTTCGACAAGGAGATCGCGCGGCTCACGAAGGAACACGAAGCGCTGGCGGCGGAGGTGGAGCGCGCGAAGGCGAGGCTCAATAACCCGGGCTTCACGGGCAAAGCGCCCGCGACGTTGGTCGCGCAGGAGCAGGAGAAGCTTACGACCAATCAGGGGATGCTGGATTCGCTGGCGCAGCGGATTGCAGACTTGAAAGCCAATGCATAAGGTAGCGCTATATCGGCAGTTGCCGGTGTGAACAGCGCGTTCCTCCCCTGCGGGGGATGTTGGGAGGGGGACATCAGTCCCTCTCCCAAAGGCGCGGACAGCGCCGTCAAGCGCACAGCCGCGCAGCGGCTTAAATGCGAGCGGAACAGCACGCAAGTTGGAACGGATACATACCTTTGTACGAATCCTCCACCTACGAACGGGCTTCAACCCCGTCCACCGAAAGGGCAGCAAATGACCCAAACCTTCCACCACCTGCCGGTGCTCTACCATGAGGTGCTGCACTGGATGCGCCCCCGCGCGGGCGGTATCTATCTGGACGGCACCCTTGGCGGCGGCGGCCACAGCGAGGGCATCCTGACCGCGGCGGGCGAGGGTGCGACCCTCTACGGCATCGACCGCGACGCGGAGGCCATCACCGCGTCTACGGCACGCCTTGGCCGTTTTGCGGGCTTCCACGCCCTGCACGGTAACTTCCACGACGCGGCGCAACTGCTGCAAGCCCAAAACGCCCCGCCGCTGGACGGCGCGCTGGTGGATTTGGGCGTGAGCAGCTACCAGCTGGACAACGGCGCGCGTGGCTTCAGCTACCATGAGGATGCGCCGCTGGACATGCGCATGGATACCGGCGACGGGCAAACCGCCGCCGAATACCTTGCAACCATCACCGTGGCGGAGATGCGCCGCATCCTGACCGACTACGGCGAGGAGAAATGGGCGGCCCGCATCGCGCAGGTGTTTGACGAAAAGCGCCGCGAAAAGCCCATCCTGACCACCGCCGACCTGGTACGCGTGGTGGACGCGGCCATCCCCAAAGCCGTGCGCCGCAAAGATGAGGGCCACCCCGCCCGCCGCACGTTTCAGGCGGTGCGCATCGCCGTCAATGACGAGCTGGCCCCGCTGGAAGCCGCGCTGGAAAGCATCGCCACGCTGCTCAAGCCCGAAGGGCGGCTGCTGGTGATCACTTTCCACTCGCTGGAGGACAGGATTGTGAAGAACACGTTCCGGCGGCTGCAAAGCCCCTGCGTGTGCCCACCCAAGGCGCCCATCTGCACCTGCGGCAGGGTGTCGCAGGGCAAGGTGCTGGGCGGCGGGGTTATCCCGCCCGGCGACGAAGAGGTGGCGCAGAATCCGAGGGCGAGGAGCGCGAAGCTCAGGGTGTTTGAGAAGCGCTAGGCAACCCGTGCGCAGGGCATCCGCTCGCATTCGCGCCTCTGGCGCGCCCTTGACAGGGCGCGCGTTATCGCGTATGCTCTCCCTACCCCCCTGTTTTCCAAGGAAACACAAGGGCCTGCCTCCATGGGGCGGCTCTTTTCGATTGTGGAGGTGCACGCTATGCCCACGCTCTACGTGGTGGCTACGCCCATCGGCAACCTTGGCGATATGTCGCCCCGCGCCATTGAAACGCTGAAAAGCGTGGCGCTGATCGCGGCGGAAGATACGCGCGTTACGCAGAAGCTTCTGGCGGCCTTTGACATCCATACGCCGCTGACCAGCTGCCACGAGCACAATGAGCGGGCCAAGGCCGCGCAAATCGTGCAACGGATGCTTGCGGAGAGCATCGACGTGGCTGTGACCACCGACGCGGGCACCCCCTGCATCAGCGACCCCGGCAGCCTGCTGACCGCCGAGGCCATCCAAAACGGCATCCCCGTGGTGGGCGTGCCGGGGCCCACCGCCGTGGCCACGGCGCTGAGCGTGAGCGGCATCCCCGTGGAGGAGTATACCTTCTATGGTTTTCTGCCAAGGCAGAAGCGCGAGTTGACCGACAAGCTTACGGACATGGCCCGCAAGTCGAAAATCGCGGTGGCGTATGAGTCGCCGCACCGCGTTGTCGATCTGCTGGCTTGCGTGCAGGCCGTTTTGCCCAACACCTATGTGAGCGCCAGCTGCGATTTAACCAAGAAATTCGAGCTGACCGTGCGCGGGCCCGTGGGCGAGGTTCTGAAGAACCTGCGCGCGAACCCCAAGGCCGAAAAAGGCGAATACTGCGTGGTGCTGCAATGGCACGACGCGCCAACTGAGCCGCCCGCGCCGTGCGCGCTTTCGCTGGAGGCGCAGCTGTTCGACGCGCTGGTGCGTGGGCTGAACCTGCGGGAAGCCGGCGACGCGCTGATGGCGACTGGCGAGCGCAGGAACGCCGTCAAGGCCGCTGCGCTGCGCGTGAAAGCCATGCTGGCCACGGAAACGGACGACGACGCATGACCACGCAGGAGGCGCTCAAAACCTACTTCGGCTTTGAAGCCTTCCGCGACGGTCAGGAGGCGCTGATCGACGCGCTGCTTTCCGGCCGTGACGCGCTGGGCGTGATGCCCACAGGTGCGGGCAAGTCGCTGTGCTATCAGGTGCCAGCGCTGGTGCTGGGCGGCGTGGCGCTGGTGGTGAGCCCGCTCATCTCACTGATGAAGGATCAGGTGGCCGCGCTGAAGGCGGCGGGGGTCGCGGCGGCCTACATCAACAGCTCGCTGACGTTTGGCCAGCAGCGCGAGGCCCTGCGCCGCGCGGCGGCGGGGGCGTACCGCATCGTGTACGTCGCGCCGGAGCGGCTGGACGTGCCGGAGTTCGTAGCCTTCGCAAAAGCCGCGCCGCTGTCGCTGATCGCGGTGGACGAGGCGCACTGCGTATCCCAGTGGGGGCAGGATTTCCGCCCCAGCTACCTGAAAATTGCGGATTTTGTGGCTTTGCTGCCCAAGCGCCCGCCTATTGGAGCCTACACCGCCACCGCCACCCCGCAGGTCAAGGCGGACATGGCGCGGCTGCTGAAGCTTTGCGACCCTGTGACCCGCGTGACGGGCTTTGATCGCCCCAACCTGCGCCTTGCCTGCCTGCGCCCGCGCGACAAGTTTGCGGCGCTCATGGACGTGGTGGCGCGGCACGCGGCGGAGAGCGGCATCGTGTACTGCCAGACGCGCAAGACCGTGGAGGAAGTTACCCAGCGCCTGATAGCAGAGGGCATCTCCGCGACGCGCTACCACGCGGGCCTTGGCGACGACGAACGCATGCGTAACCAAGACGATTTCCAGTTTGACCGCAAGAGCGTGATCGTCGCCACCAACGCGTTCGGCATGGGCATCGACAAGAGCAACGTGAGCTTTGTGGCGCACTACAACATGCCGCGCAGCATGGAGAGCTATTATCAGGAGGCGGGCCGCGCGGGGCGCGATGGCAGCCCCGCGGAGTGCGTGCTGCTCTACGGCGCGCAGGATGTGGTCACGGGCCGTTGGATGGTCGAGCACAGCGAGCCCAACCCCGAGCTGACCGCCGACGAACAGGCTGAGCTTTTCCGCCGCGACATGGAGCGCCTCAAACAGATGACGTTCTACTGCACGGGCAGAAAGTGCTTGCGGCAGTACATCCTTAACTACTTTGGTGAAAAGGCGGGCGGGGGCTGCGGCAACTGCTCGGTATGCCTGGGCGAGCCCATGGAGACGGATGCGGACGGCGCGGCGGTATCGCGCACGCACACCGCGGGCGGCGCGCACGCGCGCGGCGGCCCGTCGCACAGCAAGGCGGCCCCGCGCGCGGCCAAACCAGCCCGCCGGCCCTTTGGCGATGCGTCGCAGGGCGAGCCGGACGGGGCGGAGGGCGCGCTGTTTGCGCAGCTCAAAGCCCTGCGCGCGCGGCTGTCTGCCGAGAAGCGCGTGCCGCCGTATGTGATCTTCAACGACGCGACGCTGCACGACATGGTGCAAAAGCGCCCCCACGACTGGGAGGGCTTTGCGTATGTGACGGGCGTTGGCAGAAACAAGCGCGACCGCTATGGCGATGTGTTTTTAACCGCCATCTGCCGCCACGATGGCGTGGTCTATGCGCCGCACAACGCGCAGGAGGATGAGGACGACGGCTTCGACTCCGACGCGGTGCCCGCTGCAGGGCGCGCCGCCGACAACACGGGCCGCCCGTGGAGCGCCGCCGAGGATGCGCGTCTGCGGGAAGAGTTTGAGAGCGACGCGTCCATCGCCGAGATGTGTGAGGAGCATGAACGCTCGCCGTTTGCCATTCGGGCGCGGCTGCGGCGGCTGGGGCTAATGCTGTGAGGGGAAAGTCGCCCAATCAATGGCGGTTGACGGTTCGCCGCATCTACACGATCAATAAACAGGCGCGGGCATCGACATTGCCCGCGCCTATGTTTTTGTCGGTTTCAAACGAGAGCTTGTGTCATGCGGCTTTCAGGTCTGCTTGCCGTTTTGTGAAGCGTTTCTTCGTAGCATTCCGTGTGCCGCGCGGTTGTATTCACTACGCGTCTGCAAAGCGCACTTCTCCGCTGCGCACGGCGTGCACCGTGCCTGCGTCGTCCTGTACCAGCAGCGCGCCCGCGTCGTCCACATCCACGGCCATGCCGTTGATCGCACCGCCCAGCACCGCAGCGGTCACCCGCCGCCCCAACGTGAGCGAGCGGGCGCGGTATACGGCGAGGTGCGCTTGGCTTTGTGGGTCATAGGCCAGCAGCCCTTGCGCGATGGCCGCGGCCAGCAGGTTTTTCACGGGCCCGTCGGGGCGCAGGAAGCCCAGGACACCTTGCAGCGCATCGGGCACGTCTGTCTCCCGCAGGTTCAGGCCGATGCCGATCAGCAGCGATTCCACCGTGCCGGTTTCAACGTCCGTGGTGGCTTCGGTCAGAATGCCGCACACCTTGCGCCCGTCCAGAAACAGGTCGTTCACCCACTTGATGCGAAGGTTACGCCCGCACACGCGCTGCACCGCCTCGGCCACACAAACGGCGGCGTAGGCGGTCACGCCCAGCGCGCTTTCCACCGCCTGCGCGGGGGCCAGCGCCAACGTCATGTAAAGCCCCGCCCCTTTGGGCGAAAAGAACGTGCGCCCCAGCCTGCCGCGCCCCGTGGTTTGCCCCTCGGCCACAACCAGAAAAGGCGCGGCTTCGCCCGCTGCCAACAGGCGTTTGGCCTGTGTGTTGGTGCTGTCCACCTCGTCATAGGCATGGACAGTCAGCGGCGTTTCAGGCAGCAGCGCGCTGATGCCCTCGGCGGTGGCGCGGTCGTACGCTTCGGCCAGCCGGTAGCCGCGGTTCTGGGTGGACTGGATGTCGATGCCCTCCGCGCGCAGGCCGGTCACGGCCTTCCATACCGCGTTGCGCGAAACGCCGAAGCGCTGCGCCAGCGCTTGGCCGGACACCGCGCCGTCGCGGCTTTGTTCCAGCGCGGTGAGGATGTTGCTTTTCAGCGTCATGGGGCCTCCTGCGGTCAAGGGGGGGACGGGGTAACGCCGCACCCGCGCATACGCGCGCGGCTGGGCACACGCCATTATAGCAGGGAAACGCGAGCCGTACAAGCCGGTCGCACGGGCTTGTATACTAGTTGACATGACAAAGTGCCTATGCTATAGTCGAAGCAACCAAACCGAAACGGGCAGTCGGATGCCCGCAACGCGCAGCCATGCGCCCCGAAAGGAGCCGTTTCCCATGAAAATGACCTTCCGCTGGTACGGCCAAAACAGCGACGCGATCACCCTCAAACAGATCCGCCAGATCCCCGGCTGCACGGGCCTGATGGGCCTTTTGGACTACAAGGCGGCGGGCGAGGTGTGGGAAGAGGACGAGATCAAAGCTTACATCGACGGCGTGCACACCGCAGGCCTCGCCTGCGAGGTGATCGAAAGTGTGAACGTGCACGAGGATATCAAGCTGGGCCTGCCCACGCGCGACCGCTACATCGACAACTATTGCCGCACCATCCAAAACCTCGCCAAATACGGCGTCAAGGTGATCGTGTACAACTTCATGCCCGTGTTTGACTGGCTGCGCACCGATCTGGCGCGCCTGATCCCGGAGGATGGCAGCAACAGCCTGTACTTTGACGAGGCGGAACTTGCGGGCATGACCCCGCTGGAAATTGTGCGCCGCACCGCGGACGGTAGCAACGGCTTCACGTTGCCGGGCTGGGAGCCCGCGCGGCTGGCGGAGCTGGAAACCACGCTTGCGCGCTACGCCGCCGTGTCCGAGGATGCCCTGCGCATGAACTACAAGTACTTTCTGGATGGCATCATCCCCACGTGCGAGGCGGCGGGCGTGTCCATGGCCGTGCATCCGGACGACCCCGCCTGGCCCATCTTCGGCCTGCCACGCATTGCGCACACGCAGGTGCAGTTTGACGCCGTCATGGCGCTGAACCCCTCCCGGCGCAACGCGCTGTGCCTGTGCACAGGCTCGCTGGGCAGCAACGTGGAAAACGATGTGCCCGCCGTCATCCGCCACTTTGGCGAGATGGGCCGCGTGGCTTGCGTACACGCCCGCAACGTAAAGCACCTGGGGCAGCGTAAGTTCCGCGAGGCCAGCCATTTGAGCACCGACGGCGATATCGACATGTATCAGGTGATGAAGGCCATCTATGACACCTGCCCCGACGTGTATGTGCGTCCCGATCACGGCCGCATGATCTGGGACGAGAAGGGCCGCCCGGGCTACGGCCTGTACGACCGCGCGCTGGGCATCACGTACCTCAACGGCCTGTGGGAAGCCATCGTGAAAATCGCAAAAGGCGAGTGACCGTTTCGCGATAACCCCCGTAAATACAGCCGCCCCCCGATTGACGCGGAGGGCGGCTGTTGCTATAATCGAAATAACATCCGTTGACAACAGCCAACACGCCGGTTCATCCGCCGCCCGCACCGCGAAACCCGCTCCGCGCTGCCGGGCGGGGCAGCGAGCTGCCGCGCATACCCAAACTTCGCAACCTGAGAGGAGGAGCCCCATGAAAAAGGCGCTGTCCATCCTGCTGGCCGCTGTGCTCATGCTGCTGTCCCTGCCCGCGCTGGCCGGCCAGCCGGTGGCCCTGACGGGCAAGCTTATGATCCTGCATACCAACGACACGCACGGCTACGGGGTGACCGACCCCGCCGCCCCCTCCGTAGGCTACGCGCAGGTGAAGCAGTACAAGAGCGACGCGCAGGCGCTGGGCGCTGCCGTGCTGCTGATGGACGCGGGCGACGTGTCGCAGGGGCAGCCGCTGGTGAACCTGAGCAAGGGCGCGGAGGCGTTCGCGTTTATGAACGCCGCGGGCTATGACGTGATGTGCCCCGGCAACCACGAGTTTGACTGGGGCGTGGATATATTTCTGCAAAACGCGGGCACGGCGGATTTCCCCATCCTGTGTGCAAACCTGCTGCGCCAGAGTGACCATACGCTATACTTGCCACCCACGCACATCTTTACGGCGGGCGGCTACACGGTGGGCGTACTGGGCCTCACCACCCCCGAAACGCTCACCAAGGCCAACCCTGCGCTGCTCAAGAATGTCGATTTCCTGATGGGCGACGCGTTGGTTGCCTGCACGCAGCAGTATGTGGACGAGCTCAAGGCCGCTGGATGTGACCTGATTGTCGTGCTGGGTCACCTGGGCGTGGATGAGCAGAGCGCGGGCAACCGCTCGCGGGATGTGATCAGCGCCACCACGGGCATCGATCTGTTCATAGACGGGCACAGCCACGTGACGCTTAACGAGCGTGTGCCCCAGCAGCACTCCGAGGGCGACAAGAACGTGCCCACGACGCTGCTGGTGAGCGCGGGCTGTTACGGCGGCTACATCGGCGAAGTCGTGTTCGACGGCAAGCAGCTGTCCGCCGCGCTGTACGCCGCGCAGCCAACGCAGGTGAGCGCCGCGTACGGCGACGAGGAGGTGTCCGCGCTGGTGGGCGGGGTGAACGCGCAGGTGGAGGCGGCGCTGGGCCAAACGTTCGCGGAAACGATGGTGGCGCTCAACGGCGAGCGCGCGCCCGGTGTGCGCACGCAGGAGACCAACCTGGGCGATTTCTGCGCCGATGCGATGCTCTGGCAGGCCAACCAAAGCTACAGCCAGCCGGTGGTTGCCGCCTTCACCAACGGCGGAAGCATCCGCGCGAGTATCCCCGCTGGGCCCATCACCATGAAGAACATGAAAACCGTGTTCCCCTTCGGCAACACCATCGCCGTGCTCAGCGCGACGGGCGCGGAACTGCTGGAGCTTTTGGAGGCGTCCAGTTTCTGCGCGCCGCAGCCTGCGGGCGGGTTTTTGCAGGTGGCGGGCATCACCTGCACCATCGATACGTCCGTGCCCTACGCGCAGGGTGAGCAATACCCAAGCTCCACGTTCTACGCACCCGCAAAGCCCGGCAGCCGCGTAACCATCGAAACCGTGGGCGGCAAGCCTTTCGACCCCGCCGCGCTCTACGTGGTCGCCACCAACGACTACCTGGCCGCGGGCGGCGATCAGGCCTACGTGCTGCGCTACGCAAACCAGCAGACTGGCTACAACACCTTTATACCGCTGGAAGACGCGTTGATTGCCTACACCAAAACCGTGCTGGGCGGCGTGATTGGCGACAATTACGCCACGCCCGCAGGGCGCATCGCGCTGTTGCCGTAGGGGGATGGGCGCGGGCGCGACCGATGAAGCGCAGGCGCGCGCGGCGCGGCACCCTGCTGCGCGGGTGGCAGGCGCTGGATGCAACCGCCCGGCGCCCCGCCCCGCCGAAAATGATGCTTGTGTGCCGCGCCTGCACCCGTTATACTGGTGGGTACCATCACCAAGCAGGAGGCGTTGCCCAGTGTATAAGACCGGCGTCTATTTCGGGCGGTTCATCCCGCCCCACAGGGGGCACCTGTACCAGATCATTGAGGCTTCCACCAAGTGCGAAAAGCTGGTGGTGGTCATTTCCGACAATGCGGAGCAGACGCGCGAGCTGTGCCAAAGCGCGGGGCTGCCCACCATCACCTACCAGCTGCGCAAGCAATGGATCAACCAACAGGTGCAGGATATGGAGCATATTCTGGTGCGCGTGCTGGACGAGACGGACATCCCCGCCGCGCCCGAGGGCTGGCCGCTGTGGAGCGAGCGGATGCGGCATGTCGTGCCTGAGAAGATCGACGCGTTTTTCGTGGGTGACTGCGACGATCAGGCAATGCTGCTGCAATACTTCCCCGAGGCCGAGGTGGAGCTGTTCGACCCCGCGCGCACGCGCTACCCGATATCCGCCACCGACATCCGCAAGAACATCCTAGGCAACTGGCACTACATCCTCGGCTCCGCACGCCCATTTTTTGCCAAAAAGGTGCTGATCGCGGGCACCGAGAGCTGCGGCAAAACCACGCTGACCAAATGCCTGGCCAAGCTGTACAACACGTCCTGGTCCGAGGAGGTCGGGCGCTACTACGCGCGCGACTATCTGGGCAATGACGAGACGGTGTTTACCGACGCGGATTTCGGGCGTATCGCGCATTTGCAGTACGAGCAGGACTATCAGGCCCTGCGCGCCGCAAACAAGGTGTGCTTCTTTGATACCGACGCCACGTATACCGATTATTTCTGCGAACTGTTTCTGGGGCGGCGAAACCCGCTGGTCGAAGCCTACATTGACCACACCCGTTATGACCTGATGCTGTTCCTGCTGCCGGACGTCAAGTGGGTGGCCGACGGCCAGCGCTTAAACGGCGAGCAGGAGCGCCGCATGGCACTGAGCGAGCGGCTTTTAAACATGTACCGCTACCACGGCTTTGGCGACAAGATGGTCGTGGTGGGGGGCAACTATAACCAGCGTTTGAGTAAGGCCATTGAGCTGGTCGACGGGCTGATGACCGGCGCGCAGCCCTGACGGCGTCGCATGAACATGCGCCGCGGTAGCCATGCCGATTTGGGCGATGTTTTAGCCGCCCGATACATTTTCTGGTATGACATATTGATTTGTAAGACTTTCTTTGATTTGTGAACGGCTTGTGAACCTTCTGAAGCTGCATTGACAATCGAATAGGCCGACCGTATAATGTTAGCACCCTAACAATTGCGGGAGGTATTATGGACGAAAGGCGCGAAGTGACCGCCGCTGTGCGCAGGCTGCTGATCCTCATGCGCAGGCTGGCAGAGGGCGGAATGTGGGCGCACGGGTCGATTACGCCCATGCAGGGGCGTGTGATCGGCTTCCTGACGCACCACCACAGCAAGGATGTGTTTCAGCGCGACTTGGAACGCGAGTTTCAGGTGCGCCGCTCCACCGCCAGCGCCATCCTGCAAACGATGGAGCGGGACGGCCTGCTGAAGCGCGAGCCAGTGGCGTGGGACGCGCGCCTCAAGCGCCTGGTGCTCACCCACCGCGCGGAAGCGCTGCACGGGCAGTTCCGCGGGATGATGGCACAGGCGGAAGCCGCGATTACCCGCGGGGTAACGCCGGAGGAGCTGGACGTGTTTTTCCGGGTGGTGGACAAGTTCGAGCATAACCTGAACGAGCGCTTGGCGGAACAAGCGGATGCGCAGCCGGGTGGCTGCGGGGAGGAAAGTGAATGATCAAGCGACTGATGAAGTGTATCCGGCAATACCGAAAAGACACCATCTTAACGCCGCTGTACGTGAGCCTGGAAGTCGTCATCGACGTGGTGATACCCGTGCTGATGGCCAACCTGATTGACCAGGGCGTGTCCAGAGGCGACATGAGCAAGATATGGCTGTACGGCGCGCTGCTGGTGGTAAGCTGCGCGGTGTCGCTGCTGCTGGGGACGCTTAGCGGGCGCAGCGCGGCCATCGCGTCGGCGGGCTTTGCGCACAACCTGCGCAGCGATATGTACGCCAATGTGCAGCGGTTTTCGTTCTTCAACATCGACCGCTTCTCCACGGCCAGCCTGGTCACCCGCCTGACCACCGATGTGACCAACGTGCAAAACGCGTTCCAGATGGTCATCCGTATTGCGGTGCGCTCGCCTGTGATGCTGGTGTTCTCGCTGATCATGGCCTTCCGCGTGAGCCCGAACCTCGCGTGGGTGTTCCTGTGCGTGATCCCGATTCTGGGCGTGGGGATGTATCTGATCATCAAAAACGCGCAGCCTGTGTTCACCCGCGTGTTTAAAACTTACGACCGCCTCAACAAGGTGGTGCAGGAGAACGTGCGCGGCATCCGCGTGGTCAAGAGCTATGTGCGCGAGGAGTACGAAACGCAGAAGTTCGAAGCCGTATCGCAGGATATTTATAAAGATTTCAGCCTGGCGGAGCGCATTCTGGCGTTTGCCATGCCGCTGATGCAGTTTTCGATGTACCTGATCATTCTGCTGCTGTCGTGGTTTGGCGCGCAGATGATCGTGGGCAGCACGATGACCACCGGCCAGCTGATGAGCCTGCTTACCTATGCGTTCCAGATCCTCATGAGCCTGATGATGCTGTCGATGGTGTTCGTAATGCTGACCATGTCGCGCGCGTCCACACAGCGCATCGTGGAGGTGCTGGCGGAGGAGACCGACATTGAAAGCCCTGCAAACCCTGTGGCGCAGGTACGCGACGGCTCTGTTACGTTTGAAAACGTGGGCTTCAGCTACAGCAAGGATGAAACGCACCTGTGCCTTACGGATATCAACATCACCATCCCCTCCGGCGCGGTGGTAGGCGTGTTGGGCGAGACGGGTAGCGGTAAATCCACACTCACGCAGCTGATCCCTCGCCTGTACGACGCCACCGTGGGCACCGTGCGCGTGGGCGGCGTGGATGTGAAGGATTATGACCTGCGCGCCTTGCGCGAGGCCGTGGCCATGGTGCTGCAAAAGAACGAGCTGTTCACCGGCACCATTAAGGACAACCTGCGCTGGGGTAACGAGCACGCCACCGACGAACAGCTGGTGCGCGCCTGCGAACTTGCGCAGGCCGACGGGTTTATCCGCCAGTTCCCCGACGGGTACGACACCCTAATTGAGCAGGGCGGCGCGAACGTGTCCGGCGGGCAGAAGCAGCGCCTGTGCATCGCCCGCGCGCTGCTGAAAACCCCCAAGATACTGATTTTGGACGATTCCACCAGCGCGGTGGACACCGCAACCGACGCCAAGATACGTAAAGCGCTGCGCGAGGCCATCCCCGAGACCACCAAGCTGATCATTGCCCAGCGTATCGCCTCGGTGCAGGATGCGGACATGATCATCGTGATGGACGGCGGGCACATCGTGGCCGTGGGCACGCATGACGAACTGATGCTCAGCAGCGACATCTACCGCGAGGTGTATGATTCGCAAACGAAAGGAGGCGAGCGCCAATGATGCGCGGACCGGGACCGATGAGGGGCGGGCACGGCGGCTCGGGCCCCATGCCAAAGCCGGACAAGGCCGTGATCCGGCGGCTGCTCTCCTACCTGAAACCATTCCGCTTCCGGCTGGCGTTAGTGCTGGTGTGTATCCTGATCAGCGCGGTGGTGGGCGTGATTGGCGCACTGTTCCTGCGCACGGTCATCGACGGCTACATCACCCCGATGCTGGTGAGCGGCAGCCGCGACTTCAGCGGACTGCTCACCGTGGTGCTCACCATGGCGGTGCTCTACGTGGCCGGGGCGGTTGCGGGCTTCATGAGCAATTTCCTGATGGTGGCTGTGGGGCAGAAAACGCTCAAGAACATCCGCGACGGGCTGTTCCGCCACATGCAGCGCCTGCCCGTCAAGTATTTTGACAACAACGCCTTTGGCGACGTGATGAGCCACTACACCAACGACATCGACACCCTGCGCCAGATGATCAGCCAGAGCCTGCCGCAAGTGATATCCTCTCTGATTACGGTGGCCACGGTGCTGGTGTCCATGATTTCGACCAACCTGATCCTGACCGCGTTCGTGCTGGTGACCGTGGCGCTGATGCTGCTGTTGGTAGGCAAAATAGGCGGCAAGAGCGGCAAGTACTTTGCCAGCCAGCAGAAAACGCTGGGCGACCTCAACGGCTTTACCGAAGAGATGATCAACGGCCAGAAGGTGGTCAAGGTGTTCGGCCACGAGCCGGAGTCGGTGGAGGGGTTTGAGCGCCGCAACGGCGAGCTGCTGGGCCACGCCACCAAGGCAAACACCTTTGCCAACATCCTGATGCCCATCATGGGCAACCTGGGCAACCTGCAATACGCGCTGATTGCCGTGCTGGGCGGCGCGCTGGCCATCGGTGGCGTGGGCGGGCTCACGCTGGGCGGCATCGCGGCGTTTTTGCAGCTGAGCCGCAGCTTCACCATGCCCATCACGCAGGTGAGCCAGCAGCTCAACGCCGTGATCATGGCGCTGGCAGGCGCGGGGCGCATCTTCAAGCTCATGGATGAACCCGTCGAGGAAGACGAAGGCTATGTGACGCTGGTGAACGCCACCGAAAACGCGGACGGCACCCTGACCGAGAACACGCAGCGCACGGGCCTGTGGGCGTGGAAGCACCCCCACACCGACGGCACCACCACCTACCAGCGCCTGATGGGCGATGTGGTTTTGCAGGATGTGGATTTCGGCTACGTGGCGGACAAGCTCGTTTTACAGGATATCAGCCTGTATGCGCGGCCCGGGCAGAAGGTGGCGTTTGTGGGCTCTACGGGCGCTGGCAAAACGACCATCACCAACCTCATCAACCGCTTCTACGGTATTGCGGACGGTAAGATCCGCTACGACGGCATCAACATCAACAAGATCAGGAAGGACGACCTGCGCCGCAGCCTGGGCGTGGTGTTGCAGGATGTGAACCTGTTTACCGGCACGGTGATGGACAACATCCGCTACGGCAAGCTGGACGCGACCGACGAGGAGTGCATCGCGGCGGCCAAACGCGCCAATGCAGATACGTTCATCCGTCTGCTGCCGCAGGGGTACGAAACGGTGCTCACCGGCGACGGCTCTGGCCTGAGCCAGGGGCAGCGGCAGCTTTTATCCATCGCGCGTGCCGCCGTGGCGGACCCGCCCGTGATGATTTTGGACGAGGCCACCAGCAGCATCGACACCCGAACGGAGGCCATCGTACAAAAGGGCATGGACGCACTGATGCAGGGCCGCACGGTATTTGTGATCGCGCACCGCCTGTCCACCGTGCGCAATGCCGATGTGATCATGGTGCTGGAGCATGGGCGCATCATCGAGCGCGGCACGCATGACGAGCTGATCGCCCAGCAGGGCAAGTATTACCAGCTTTACACCGGGGCGTTTGAACTGGAGTAAAGCGGGGTATCAGGGGAGGGGAGCCTGCGCGGCCCCTCCCTTGCCCGTTGCATTGCGAAATGAAACGCCATACGAAAATCGCCCAAGACAACGTGAGATTGGCTTTGCAATTATCCGATGAATGTGGTATACTACTGATTCCGTGCGATTTCCCGCAAGGCGGGGACAGGCGGCGGGCATCGGCGGCTTTTGCCATCATGGCGGAGCCGACGCCAGCCAGACCCGGAGCGAAACGCGAGCTGCAATGCCGCCCGCGATACCGAGGCGCACACTGGTTGCGCCCTCCCCATTCCATCCCCGATGCGTGGAATGCGAACATGGAAAGGAAGTACACATGACCTTCAACGAACTGCCCCTGATCGCGCCCCTCCTGAAAGCGACGCGTGAGGCGGGCTACGAGGAACCCACCCCCATCCAGCGCGAGACCATCCCGCTGGTCCTAAACGGCCGCGACGTGCTGGGCTGCGCGCAGACCGGCACCGGCAAGACCGCCGCGTTCGCGCTGCCCATTCTCCAGCGCCTGTTTACCGAAAAGCTGGACGGCAGCCGCAAACCCCGCGCCTTGATTCTGACCCCCACGCGCGAGCTGGCCATCCAGATTCAAGAAAACTTTGCCCTTTACGGCAAGCACCTGCCGCTTAAAAGCACCGTGGTGTTTGGCGGCGTGAGCCAGGTGCCGCAGGTGGATGCCCTCCTGCGCGGCGTACAGGTGCTGATCGCCACCCCGGGCCGTCTCAATGACCTGATCGGGCAGGGATACATCCACCTGGACCAGATCGAGATCTTCGTGCTGGACGAGGCAGACCGGATGCTGGACATGGGCTTCATCCACGATGTGAAGCGCGTGATCGCCCAACTGCCCAAGCAGCGGCAGACGCTGTTTTTCTCTGCAACCATGCCCGACGAGGTGGAAAAGCTCGCCGTGAGCATTTTGAACAACCCTGAAACCGTCAAGGTGGACCCCGTAAGCAGCACGGTGGACACCATCCGCCAGACGCTCTACATGGTGGACAAGGTCAACAAGAAGTACCTGCTTGCGGAGCTGCTCAAAAAGCCGGAGGTGGAGAACGCGCTGGTGTTCACCCGCACCAAGCACGGCGCGGACCGCGTGGTGCGCGAGCTGGATCACCTGGGCGTCAAGTCCATGGCCATTCATGGCGACAAGAGCCAGAACGCCCGGCAGCAGGCCATGGGCGCGTTCAAGGGCGGCGAGCTGAAAGTGCTGATCGCAACCGATATCGCGGCGCGCGGCATTGATGTGGTGGGCCTCTCACACGTGATCAACTATGACCTGCCCGTGGAGCCGGAGGCTTATGTGCACCGCATTGGCCGCACGGGCCGCGCGGGGCTGGGCGGCGACGCCGTCAGCTTCTGCTGCATCGACGAGATGAAGAGCCTTTATGCCGTGGAGAAGCTGATCGGCAAGAAGATACCGAGGCTGGAGAGCGCTTGGCCCATGCAGGTGTTTGTCGAATCGGTCAAGGAAGCGCGGCCTCCGCGGCCGGAGCGCGTGGCGCGCGTGAACATGCGCGGCGAAGCCGTGGCCGAGCGCCGCGCCCCCGTTGCCGCCAGGCCGCAGGGCACGCCGCTTACACGCCTGTCCGGCTCGCGGCAGGCCCAGCCTCAACAGGGGTTGCGCCGTGAAGCGCAGCCCTCCGGCTGGCAGGGCAGGCCGCAGGCCCAGCCTGTGCGCGCCGAGCGCCCGCAGGCCCAGCCGATGCGTGCGGAATACCCGCAGGCGCAGCCAGTGCGCACCGAGCGCCCGCAGGCGCAGCGTGTGGAGCAAAACTTCGAGCGGCGGCAGGCGCAGCCTCGCCCCCGCAAGTACGAAAGCCGGTAACCAACGCAAGCGTCCCGTGATCACGGGGCGCTTTTTGCATACCGACGCGGCGCGGGTCTTTGTGGCTTGCGTTGACTGGCGCGCGCAAAGGAAAGCGGCGGCTTGCGCAGCCGTTACATCGTCAGTACGCTAGCCTGTCACGCATAGCCATGCCGCGTACATTATCGGGAAGAGCACAAAAAGCGGGCCGGAGGAAACCCCTCCGGCCCGCTTTGACCCTACGGCTGATTAGCCTTCGTACACCCGCTTGGGCAGCGCGATGCCCAGCTCGTCCGCCAGTTGTACCAGCGTGTCCAGCGCCTGGGTGATCTGCTCCGGCTTGTGCTCGCTGATCACGCAGTAACGCAGGCGCGCTTTGTTCTTGGGCACGGCGGGGTACACGGCGGGTGGCACGAACACGCCGCGCTCGCGCAGCTTGTTGGAAAGCAGGAACGCGTCCTCGTCGCGGCCCACCAGAACGGGGATGATGGCCGTGTGACCCGCGAGGCAGATATCGAGGTTCCGTGCCTTGGCTTCGGCCACAAAGCAGTCGATGTTGCGCTTCATGTCCGCCATGATTTGCGGGTTGTGCTGTAGCTGGCGCACGCTCTCCAGCGTGGCGGCGGCCAGCGGCGGCGAGATGCCCACACTGAACACGAAGCCCGGCAGGTTGTAGCGCAGATACTCGATGATGGATGCGGGGCCGGCGAGGTAGCCGCCGCACGCGCCAAGGCCCTTGGATAGCGTGCCCATCTTGATGTCGACATCGTCCTGCGCAAGGCCGAAATACTCGTCCACACCGCCGCCCGTTTCGCCGATCACACAGGCGCTGTGCGCCTCGTCCACCATCAGGAAGCAGCCGTATTTCTTTTTGAGCGCCACGAAGGCGGGCACATTGGCAATGTCGCCGTCCATGCTGTAGGCGCCCTCGATGATGATGAGCACCTTGGCGTAGCGGCCCCGCTGTGAGCGCAGGATGCTCTCCAGCGCGTCCGGGTCGTTGTGGGGGAAGGGCTTGCTGGTTGCGCGGCTCAGGCGGCAGCCCTGCTCGATGGAGTTGTGGGCCAGCGCGTCGTAGACGATCAGGTCATTCTGGCCGCAGAAGTTGCCCACGGCGGTCACGTTGGTGGAGTGCCCGCCCACCAGCACCAGGCAGGCTTCGGAATGCTTCCATGCGGCCAGCTCGCGTTCCAGCTCCTGATAGAGCATCTTTTCACCCGCAAGCAGGCGGCTGCCGCTGGCGCTGGTGCCGTACTTGTCGATGGCGGCCTTGGCGGCGGCCTGCACCTCAGGGCGGCCGCTCATGCCTACGTAGTTGTAGCTGCCGAAGTTGAGCACTTCCTGCCCCGCCATCAGGCTCTTGTCGCGCAGGGGGGACTCGTGGCACACGAAGTAGGGGTTGTCCGCACCGGTTTCCATCAGCGCGTTCATGCGCTTCTGGAAGGCTTGATACTCCGGCGCGTCCTCAAAGCGGCGGATGGGGGCGATCTCTTCATCCGGCTGGGACTGGCTCTCATACGCGCCCACGCCGCCTAGTTTGCCATAGATGAGCGCCGCCATGTCGCTGACCGTGGTGCAGCGCCCGTACTCCTCCACGGGGATAATCACGTTGAACTGCTCCTCGGCTTTGAGGGATGCGGCCAGCACTTGCAGGCTGTCGCCGTGCAGGTCGTCGATGAAGTGCGCGTCGTCCGGCACGGCGGCGGGCTCCATGGACAGCGCTTCGGCATAAAGGACGCGCACCTTCTGCTTGATCTCCTCCATTTGCAGGTCGACAGGCTTCACTTCTCTGGCGACCACCTCGGGTGCGGGCGCTTGGGCGGGCGCAGCCTTCTGCGCGCTCATGCGCAGGTCGCGGTAGGCCAGCTTGTTTTCCTCAATCATGGCCTTGAGCGCCAGGCGCTTCACCTTGATGCCGTTGACCAGCGGCAGCTTTTCGGAGGTGACGATCACGCGGGTCAGGCGCTTGAGCATGGGCAGCTTGGCGTTTACGCCAAGCACCCGCTGCATCAGGCTTTCCAGATACTCGTCTTCCTTGTAGTGCTCGCCCACGTTCATCACCAGCACGATGTCTTCGTACTGCTGGTTTTTGCCGGGCTTTTTCACGCCCAGCACGGTAAATTGCTCTACGCCCTCAATGGCGCTGAACGTGTCCTCCAGCTCGTCCGGATAGACGTTCTCGCCGGATTCGTTGATGATGACATCCTTGCAGCGGCCCTCGACAAACATGCGGTCGCCCTTTTCCAGGCGCACCACGTCGCCGGTGGGGTACCAGCCGCCCTCCAGCGTGTCCGGCGGCAGCAGAGCGCCGTTCACCAACCTGCCGGTATGGATGGAGTTGCCGCGGATGAGCATCTCGCCGCGCCGACCCTTGGCTTCGCCGGGGGTCACGCGGTACTCGACGTTGTTAAGCGGTTTGCCCACCGAGCCGCTCACGCGCTTTTTGAGGTTCAGGGTCGTTTCCACGCTGGTCACGGCGGTTTCGGTCATGCCAAAGCCGCACACGGTGTAGTAGCCCAGCGCGTTCAGCGTGCGCAGGTGCTCGCTGGGCGTATGGCTGCCACCCAAAATGATGGTCTTGACGCCCGTGCCCAACAGCTTTGCGTCGATGCTTTTAAACAGCAGCTTTTCCGCCACAAACAGGCCAAAACTGGGCGCAATGGTTTGCAGGCCAAGGCTCAGGCCCTTCATGGCTTTGAACAGGCCGCGCTTGAGCGGGCTTTGCTTTTGCAGGTTACGTGCCAGCCCTGCGCAGAAGTTGTTGGCCAGCAGCGGTACGGCCATCAACAGGTCGGGCTTGCATTTCTGCGAGGTTTCCAAAATCACCTGCGGGGTGCGATTCTCCAGATAGATGTTCGCATAGCCCAGAAACGGCACCCACATCATGTTGGCCATGAAGCCAAACACATGGTGGAACGGCAGAAACGCCAGCGCGCGGCGGTGCTCGGCGGAAAGCATACGCGGGCATTCGTTATGGATCAGCTGGGCGGACAGCACCTGCTCGGCAATGGCGCGGCCATTGTAAACAAAGATGCGGCTGGTGCCCGTGGTGCCGCTGGTACACAGGCCCACCTGATCGCCGTATGCAGGCGCGAAATCTGCGGGCGCTTCGGGCGCGCTAAACAGGGCTTTGGCATCCACCCACTTGACGTTTCCGGCCAGTTCGCGCGGTTTGGTGGTTACCAGCGCCTTGGCGCCGGCTTGCGCAAGCTGGTGGTTTACCAAATCGTCGCCCAGGGCGATATCCAGCAAAATTACGTTGTATCCGGCCTGTATGATGCCCCAGAAAGCGGAAAACCAATCCCGCCCCGTGTCCATGGACAGGCCTACGTACGCGCCAGCCTCCGCGCCCACCATGCCGCGCAGCGCAGCGGCCCAGTTGCGGGTCACGCGGGCGTAATCGCGGTAGGTGCAGGTCTTCTCCTGCCCGTCTTCCAGCCAGACGGCGGCTTCGGTGTCGCCATAATTGCAGATGATCTCATAAATGGTTTTCAGACGCATGTCCGCACGCAGCGCGGTGCTGATGGCGGTGATGTCGGTCCGGTTCATGATGCGTGGCCTCCCTTTCCATAATAGTCGCGCAGGATGGCGAAGTGCAGCCGCACAGGCAGCAGCCGGTGGATCAGCACGGCCAGCCGCTGGTCAGGCTTGGCGACGAGCAGGCGAAAGCGCATACGCCTGCGGCCCAGTTCGCGCGCCACTTTTTGCCCCAGGCGCACGGGGGAGAGACCGCCCGTCTCGTCGCGGTGGATGACGGCACAGGCCGTGCGGCACGCGGCCGCGTAGGGGTCGCCCTCCGGCGCGATGGCGTGCAGGCGCGTGTGCTGGCTGCCGCCGCGGTGGTCGCCCGGCTCCACGAGGCATACCTGTACCCCAAAGGGGTGGGTTTCCATCGCAAGGCACTCCGCGTAGCCTTCGACGGCGTGCTTGCTGGCGGTGTACGCGCTCTGGAACGGCACGCCCAGCAGGCCGTTGATGGAAGAAAACAGTACGATTCTGCCGCCCCCCTGCGCGCGCATGTGCGGCAAGGCCAGCGAAACCATTTCTACCATGCCCAGAAAGTTGGTCTGCATCACCTGCTGGTAAGCCGCGCCGCCCGTGTGCTCACACGAGCCCAGCACCAGCACCGCGGCGCAGCAGACCAGCGCGTCCACGCGCGGGCTTGCTGCAAGCGCGGCGGCGGCGAAAGCCTCGCGGCTCTGCGCGTCGGTCACGTCCAGCGGCAGAGGGTGGATGCGCCCATGGGCGGGGGCGGTCGCCGAAGGCGCGCTAAAACTGCGCGCCCCGGATACCACCAGCCAGCCTTCCGCGGCGAGGGCTTCCGCCGTGGAAAGCCCCAGACCGCTGGATGCGCCGATGACCCAGGCGGTTCCCTTGTTCACGATGTACCTCCGGTATCATTGCGGTATCAGTACTATAAACAGCCAGATTATACCGCAAACACACGGCGGTTGCAACCAAAATTGTTAGACTATCTAATCAAAATTGCGTAAAAACCAGCAATGAAAAGGGTTTGATGGTTATAACCTATGCGGGTCGAGATGGTGCTGCGCGCGGTGTTTAGCCAGTGGGAGAGACGTTGGAACCAGTCGGCGTACAGCGCGATTGAACGCGGGAAGGCAAACGGCACGGGAATGCCCGCGCTGCCAGTGTGTTGCATACCGCCCTTCCCCTATGTCGCCTTCGCCGTAAAGGGCAGTTATGTGCTTGCGTATGCGCCTGCCTCACGATGGCTTGGCCTTTTGTATTTGAAATGTTTTCAGCAGGCAGATCACGCTTTGGGTAGCTGGTTTATCAATGGCAAACGGCGCGGATTTGCCCGCGCCGTTTGGAGGTGTTGCCGCTGTGTACAGGGTTGTGCCGCACAACGCGGCGATGGGTGCGCAAGGTGCGGGTTGCGTCAGGTCAGGCTGCGTTCCAGCACCTCGGCGATGCGCTCGCTGGCATGACCGTCGCCGTAGGGGTTTACGGCCCCCTCCATCTCGCGGTAGGCGGTGGGGTCGGCAAGCAGCGCCATGACGGCGGCGTAGATGGGGCCCTCGGCGGTGCCCACCAGCTTCAGCGTGCCCGCCTCCACGCCCTCGGGGCGCTCGGTGGTGTCGCGCATCACCAGCACGGGCTTGCCCAGCGACGGGGCCTCCTCCTGTATGCCGCCGCTGTCGGTCATGATCAGGTAGGCCCGTGCCATCACGTTGTGGAAATCCAGCACGTCCAGCGGTTCGATCATGTGGATGCGATCCTGCCCGGAAAAGCACTGTCGCGCCATATCGCGCACGCGGGGGTTCATGTGCATGGGGTAGATAAGCTTGACGTCCGGCGTTTCGTCCACCACGCGGCGGATGGCTGTAAACATGTGTCGCATGGGTGTGCCAAGGTTCTCGCGGCGGTGCGCCGTCAGCAAAATCAGGCGGCTGCCGCGTGCCCAGTCGATCTCGGGGTGGGTGTAGTCCGCGCGCACGGTGGTGGCCAGCGCGTCAATCACGGTATTGCCCGTCACATGGATGGCGTTTTCCGGCTTGCCCTCACGGATCAAGTTGTCGCGGCTCATGGCGGTGGGCGCAAAGTAGAATTTGGCGATTAGGTCCACCGCCTGCCGGTTGAACTCCTCGGGGAAGGGGCTGTGCAGGTTGTAGGTGCGCAGGCCCGCCTCCACGTGGCCCACGGGGATTTGCAAATAAAAGCAGGCCAGCGACGTCACAAACGCGGTGGAGGTATCGCCGTGCACCAGCACCACGTCGGGCTTCTCGGCCTCCAATATCTCGCGGATGCGCAGCAGGATGTTCACCGTCACGTCAAAGAGGGTTTGCTTCTGCTGCATGATGCACAGGTCGTACTTGGGCGTGACCTGAAAGGCGGACAAAATCTGGTCCAGCATCTGGCGGTGCTGGCCCGTCACGCACACGACGGTTTCAAAGGCGGGGTGGCGTGAGAGCACATGCACCAGCGGGCACATTTTGATCGCCTCAGGTCTGGTGCCGAAAATGACCATCACTTTTTTCATGTGCCGACCAACCTTACCCGCAAAAGCGCGGTGTATTTCGTCCACTGCCATTGTACCGTACCGTGTGGGGGATTGCAACCTTATGGCAGTTCATCCAGCGCGCAGCGGTACCATGCCTGCATCCGCTGCGGAATGGCCGCGTCCGGCGAGGTGCTCATGAACCGGGGCGCGGGCGCGGGCTCGCCGCTGCCGCGCAGCAATCCGGCCTGTGAAAGCCGTGCTTGCAGTTGCCGCGCCGTGCCAAGGTTGCCGTCCACCAGCGCCACGCCTTGCGGTAGTAGACGGGCCAACGCGCGCCGCAGGAACACATAGTGCGTGCAGCCCAGCACCACGGCTTTGACCGGTGCGTCCAGGTGTGGGCCCAAAAGCGCGCGCAGCAACGCTTCGACGCGGGGACCGTCGGTATCGCCCGCTTCGATCAGCTCCACAAGGCCCGGGCAGGGCACGGGCACGGCGTCGTGTCCGTAGCGCGCCATCAGCTGGTGGAATTTTTCCAGCCGCAGGGTCATTGCGGTGGCCATGACCAGCACCGTTCCCTGCCGTGGCAGCAGCGCCGCAGGCTTGAGCGCGGGCTCCATGCCAATCACGGGCAAAGCCAGCTCCTGCCGCAAAGCCTCCGCGGCGGCGCTGGTGGCGGTGTTGCAGGCGATCACGACCGCCTTGCAGCCAAGGCTGGTCAACTGCCCCACGCCTAGCCGTGTGAAGGCGAGCACCTCCTCCGCGCTACGGTCGCCGTAGGGGGCGTTTTGGTTGTCGCCCAAGAAGAGGAAGCGTTCCTCCGGCAGCAGACGCGCGGCCTCGGCAAGCACAGTGATGCCGCCAAAGCCGCTGTCAAACACGCCAATCGGCCGGTCGTCCACCGCGATCCACCTCCGATCAGATACCTGTATTATAACGTCTGAACGATAAAAAGGCAAGGCGAGGGGGCGCGGCTGCCGCCGCACCCGTCTGCGTTTGCCCCGGTATTTTTCAGCCGCCGCTAGCCCCGATCAGCGCGGTAGTCTGCGCGCTGAGCGCGTCGATGCTCTCGGTCAGCAGCGTCAGGCTGTCGCTCACCTTCTGGCCGCTGGAGAGCTTTGCGTCATAGGCGTCGATGATGGTGTAGATATTGTCAAAAACCGATTGTTTATAAAGGCGGCCTACCTCGCCAAACATGCTGACGTTCAGGTCGTTGATGATCTCGATGCCGTGCACGTACTGGCGTATCTTGCCCAGCACGTTGCTGGTGGTGGTCGCGCCCAGGCGGCTTAGCGTGTTGGTCTGGCTCACGGCGTGCTGGATTTCGCTGCGCAGCTTGGCGTTGCGCTGGTTTTCAAAGTTCGCCTCGTTCAAGCCGCCTACGCCCACCAGCTTGAGCAGGATGAAGGCGGCAGCAATAATCGCCAAAATCACCAAGATGGGGCGGTATCGGTTGGAGCGCATGATGGCATTGAAGCGGCTCTGGTTGGAATAACGGTACAAGGATGTTCCTCCTCACTCGTGGGCATCAATCCGTGCGGATACGGCTCTGGCCTTTGCCTGTGCGTCCTGTTTGCTGTATTATACCATAGGTCTCCGGTCGGGTAAAGCGAACGACCGCCGCCGCTTGCCCGCGCACGCGTGCTGTGGTATGATGGCACAAAGGGTTTGTGCGGGAGGGATAGCATGACCGTGCGTGAAATCACCACACCGGCTGCAGGCGAGTTTGATGCGCTGGTTACGCTGCTGACCGACGCGTTCTGGCGCACGCCGATGTTTTCGTGGTACCTGTTTCGCGGCCGCAAGCCGCTGGCGCGCACGTTCATGGCCATGCTGCTGCGCTACGGCCTGAAGGCCGGGCGCGTGTTCGCCGCGGACGGTGAAGGCGGCATCGTGGCCTGTGCCACGTGGGCCACGCCCACCTCGCCCGAAATGACACTGCAAACCTACCTGCGCCTTGGCCTGTGGCCTTACATCGCGTGGATCGGCCTGCGCAGCCCGGCGGCGCTTGCGCGTTGCCACGAGCTGTTCCGCATGCTGGAGGCGAACGCGCCGCAAATACCCTGCGCTACGCTGGAGTTTTTGGCCTCGCGCCAGAAGGGCGCGGGCGAGCGGGTGGCGCGCGAAAGCATGGCCGCCTTTGCGGGGCAGACGCTGTATGTGGAAAGCATCGTAAGCAAGGACGATCATGCCTTTTACCGGCGGTTGGGGTTCGTGCCCTTTGCGCGCACGGATTTCCACGGCACGGACTATGCGTTTATGCTCATCCGCCCCAGCGACGGTCGTGTTGCCTGAACGCGCAGTTTTTACGCTGCATTCTGTATCCAACCCCTTGACAATCCGCCCGCCCTCCGCTATAATCAACCCAATTTCCAACGCGATGAGCGGGCGCGGCACGCGCGGTTTGCCTTTCAGAGAAGCGCCGGTGGTGCAAGGCGCAAAGGCAGGCGCATGTCCACTCCCCCGCGAGCGGCCCCCGGGAACGGCAGTACCGGCGGACGGGCAGGCCCGATACAGCCTTTGAGCGGGAGCGACAGCTCCAAGCGAAGTGGTACCGCGGATGCATTCGCCTCCGTCTTCGATGGGTTTCGAAGGCGGAGGCGTTTTGTTTGCAGATTGAAGGAGGGCGCAGCATGCCATTTGTGCCGACACTCGAGCTTCACGACTACACGATCCCCGGACTGCTGCGGAGGAACGCGGAGCGACTGCCGGACAACGACTGCGTGGTGGCGCCCGAAAGCGGCGTGCGCTGGAGCTGGCAGGAATTTGACCGCCTGACGGACGTGGTGGCGCGCGGCTTCTACGCCATGGGTGTGCGCAAGGGCGACCACGTGGCCATCTGGGCCACCAACGTGCCGGAGTGGATGCTCACCATGTTTGCCACCGCCAAGCTGGGTGCGATTCTGGTGACAGTGAACACCAACTACAAGCAGTTTGAGCTCAACTACCTGCTGACCCAGAGCGACGCCAAAATGCTGGTGATGATCCCCGAGGTGCGCGGCAACGACTACATCGACCACATCACCGGCCTGATGCCAAGCCTGTTGACCGAAACGCCGCAGAACGTGGGGGACAGCAGGCTGCCCTTCCTCAAACATGTGGTGCTCATCGGCCAAAGCGACAAAAAGGCCCGGGGTATGCACAGCTTTGACGAGCTGTATACGCTGGCCGAAACCGTGCCGCAGGCCGTGGTGGAGGCGCACATTGCGGGCCTTGCCACGCACGAGGTCATCAATATGCAGTACACCAGCGGCACCACGGGCTTTCCCAAGGGCGTGATGCTTACGCATCATAACATCACCAACAACGGCCAATTCATGGGCGACTGCATGAAGTTTACCGAGGCGGACCGGCTGATGATCGTCGTGCCGCTGTTCCACTGCTTTGGCTGCGTGCTGGGCGTGATGAGCTGCCTGACGCACGGCGCCACTATGGTGCTGATGAGCCGCTACAGCCCGGAGCAGGAGATGGAGCTGCTGGAGCGCGAAAAATGCACCGCTGTGCACGGCGTGCCCACGATGTTCATCGGTATGCTGGAGCACCCGAACTTTGACCGGTTTGATTTTTCGCACCTGCGCACGGGCATCATGGCGGGCAGCCCCTGCCCCATCAAAACCATGCGCGACGTGACCGGCAAAATGCACCTGTCGGAGCTTACCATCACCTACGGGCAGACGGAGTGCAGCCCGGGCATGACCATGAGCCGCACAGACGACCCGCTGGAGTTGCGTGTGAGCACCGTGGGCAAGCTGCTGCCATTTGCGGAGGGCAAGATCATAAACCCCGAAACGGGTGAGGAGCTGCCGCGCGGTACGCCGGGCGAGATCATCACCCGCGGCTACCACGTCATGAAGGGCTACTACAAAATGCCCGAAGCCACCAAGGCCGCCGTGGATGAAAACGGCTGGCTGCACACGGGCGACATCGGCACCATGGACGCGGACGGCAACTTCCGCATTACCGGCAGGCTTAAGGATATGATCATCCGCGGCGGCGAGAACATCTACCCGCGCGAGATCGAGGAGTTCATGTACACCCACCCTGCCATCCGCGATGTGCAGGTGGTGGGCGTGCCGGACGAAAAATACGGCGAGGAAGTCTGCGCCTGCGTGATCATGAAGGATGGGCAGGACGTGGCCGACGCGGAGCTGATTGCGTTTGTCAAGAACGGCCTGAGCCGCTACAAATCGCCGCGTTACATTCTGCGGCTGAGCGAGTTTCCCATGACGGCCAGCGGCAAAATCCAGAAGTACAAGCTGCGCGAGATGGGTGTGGAAAAACTGAACCTGCAGGCCGCCGCGCGCATCGAAACGGCCTGACGGGCGCATACAAGCAATGGAAAACATGTGCGGGAGCGCGCCAACGACGGCGCGCTCCCGTTTTACGTTGGCTTCATTGGTTGCGGGCTGCGCTCGGTAAACTGTTACGGCGTGTCAAAACGTAAAAAACGTATCCTCGTACCCCGCGACCCGGTGCGCATATGGTATACTGACGAGGGTGGAGACGGGCACAGGCGCACGCGCGCAAGAGCCCGCAAACCCTTTCCTTGCTTGACGAGAGCCGCAAAGCATGGTACATTGAGACGTGTTGAAACCACCCGACACATGAGGTGCCCTGATGAATAACGACCATCCATACAGCGGCTACGAACCCAACGAGCCGGAGGATGCGACTGGCGGCCATGGGTTTTCAACGCCTAGAACCGCTGGCAACGGCGCATACCATGGCGCTGCCGAACCGTCCGCGTGGGAGCAGGCCGGATACCTTCCCAACGAACCGGTTGACGTTCCGCCGACAGACGGAGATGCGTACGAGCCTGCGCAGACGGAAAACCGATACACCCGCCCCACATGGGATGAAGCGGCTTATTTTCCCGACCCCGCCGCCACGCCGCGCAGGCGGCGCACACGTGCCGCCGCCTACGACGCCTCAATGGAGGGCGCGGCACAATACACGCACATGGGGGCGGATGAAGGCCCAACCGGCGACACTGCCGCCCAGCACACGGAGGACAACCTCTACCGGCGACCCGAACCCAGCGCGGACGAGGCCATGGCGATGAGCTCACGCTTTGCGCCGCCGCTCAAGTTTGAACTGCCCGGCCAGCCCTACGGCGAGCCGCCGGAGGCGGGCGAGTATGGCGCGCCGGTGGAGCCCATGCTCTACCGCACACGCAGACCGGCGTCGACCGGCGCGGGCTTTGCCCCCATCACCCCCGCGACAGACTACCGCTTAGAGGCCGAAGCCCTGACCGGCGGGCGCAGGGCGCGGCGCGGGCGCGGGCTGCGGCGGCTGCTGGCAGCGCTGTGCGTGCTGGCCGTGCTGGGCGGTGCCATCTATCTCGGGCGCGACTTTCTGTTGGCGCAGCTGGCCACGCTGCTGGGTAACGAGGCCGCACAGAGCGTAAATCAGGCGGTCAATCAGGCCATCGGCGGTGCGCAGGCACCCGTTGCCGCCTTTGACGCCGCCCCCGCCGTACAGGTGAGCGACAAGGCCAAGCGCGGCATCGCCGCCGTGGCAGGCTCGCTGGCGCTGCAAACCTATGCCGTGACCGGGCGCAACGTGGTCACCCGCACGGAAACCACCGCGGGCCTGTATGACTACTACCTCTTCGCCGCTTCGGACGGGCGGTTGCTGGGCTATTACGAGGCGCTGAGCGCGGACGATTTTCTGGTCTGCGCGGAGGACGTCTTCCATGTGCCCGTGCCGCCCTACCTGCTGGGTGCGCAGGGCGAGGCGCTGATCGACCCGGCGCGCTATGCGAATGCAGCTGGCGCGGACGCGGTGCTGAGCCCTTTGACGGGCGGCTGGGCTATCATCGCCAATGCGGCGGGCACTGCGTACAATTATATCGACGCGAAGGGCACCACCATAAGCGCGCTGTGGTTTGCCAAGGTGTGGCCGTTTACGGCTACGGCCACGCTAGCCTGGGTGGATACCGGCAACGTGACCGAGCCCGCGGAACGCTACGCCCTGTATGAGATAACCCGCACGGGCGGTATGAAGCTGTGGAAGCACGCTTCCGGCATGGATGAGGTGCTGGGCTGCGCTGCCGGCGTGGCCGTGCTGGCGGATGGTACGGTGGTACGGCTCAATGGCGCGCACACCGTGCTGTGCCAAACCGACGAAGCCACCGTGTATGCCGATTGCGGCGCGCTGGTGGCGCGCGACCCCGCCACGGGCAAGTATGCCTTGTTTGTGGGTGGCGACCAGCATTACGATTTTGCGTACGACCGCATCGCGCCCGTGGCCTCGGACATCCGCTGGGCGCAGTTTGACAGCGGCCTCTACCATGCGCTGAGCGTGACAGGCATGGCGTACCCGCTGCCGCTTTCGCACTATTTCATGCTGGAGAAAGACGGCCAAAAGGAAATGGTCGCGCTGTCTACCGGCTCCACCTATCCGCTGCGGCTGCAATAACCATCGGGAGGGATTGCTGATGAAACGTTTTTGGGCGCTGCTGACAGTGCTTTGCATCCTTTGGGCATCCGCCGCCGCGGTCGCGCTTGGCGGCGAACGCACCGTGGAGCTTACGGGCGAGAGCTTCACCCTGTACCGTGTGCAGGAGGAAGGCGAAACCGACGCGCTCCAGTACAAGCTGGATTATCCCGCCTTTGACAGCGAGGACCCGTCGCTGGTCGAATACCTGACTGGTGCGGTGGCTGCGCCGCTGCTGGCGCTGCGACGCACGCCCCCCATGGCGGGCGCGGCGGAAGGCGTGAAAGACTATACGCGCATGATGTTCTATGCCTCGCTGGATTTTCCGGGCATCCTGTCGCTGGAGGCGACGGTGCTCAACCGTTCGGCGGACATGACGGTCAATGAGATGCTGTTCTTCTACCGCATTATCGACCTGAATGCCCGCCGCGAGCTGACGGTGTACGACCTGTTCACCCAGCCGCGCGAGGAGGTGGACCGCGCCATTCGCGGCGCCGTGTTCGCGGTCATCAGCGCGCAGGGCCTGGCCATCGCGCAGGATGCCGCGCAGGTGCCCGCGCCCAACTCCCTCAAGTTGACGCGCGACGTGTTCCAGTGCCTGTACGCCAAGGGCACCGTTGCCGAGAAGGCGACCACCGTGAACGTGCCGTGGGCGGATTTGGGGCTGACGCCCTCGGCGCTGCTAACGGCAAACGGCGCGGCGCAGGGCACGGCCGAGCCTGCCGTGATGGACGCCGGTGCGGAGGGTGCGGCGGATGAAAGCCCCGCAACGGACACGTTGTCCGCGGACACCCCCTTTGCCGAGCTTTCGGCGCTCACCGGCGACGCGCTGGCAGCCCGCCTGATGGATAACGACTGGCAGACCATGGGCTATATCCTGCGCTTTGAGCCGGATGGCACGGTTGCCGACCCCACAGGCGGCACGCCGTTGTTTACCGGCTACGCGATCACCGACGGGGGCGTGAGCCTGAACACCGCCGAGCGCGACGACCAGTACGCCGCCGTAACCGAGGATGTGGACGGCCTGCTGTTTACCTTTGACACCGAAACGAGCGATTTTGACGCGATGATGCTCGAACCTGTGACCGCGACAGCGCCCACGCCGCAGCCCGCGGCTACGCCCGTGCCGCCCATCGATGCCGCTACGCCTACGCCTATGCCCCTGACCGGCGAGGATGCCGACGTGGCCGCCTTTCTGGCGCAGGGCTTGTGGAAACCGCTGGGCACCGATGGCAACACCTACTATCAGTTCCTACCGGACGGGCGGCTGCTGACCATCGATGTGACGCCCTATACCATATCGGACGGCGCGCTG
>Ga0351874_1031_pt1 | contig 34072 bp, 29 predicted proteins | sample BONcelFGM3001C13_FD_206790 | JGI IMG/M metagenome (GOLD analysis project Ga0351874, IMG submission 206790) | Enriched cells from coal bed in the Powder River Basin, Montana, United States - BONCAT cells FGM rep3 HSBNCT.FGM.300.1.C13 ...
GTCTTTGTGGCGGGACATTCTGCTGACTTGCGCCGGGTCGAATACGCCGCTGGTTAATTTGGAATGGAAAACCGAGATAGAACAACTGGCCGCGCGGGTTAGCCTTCCGGCGGCGCGCACCGTCACCGCCGCGCTGGAACAAAGCTTGGAACGACTGGACGCCAACCTGAACCGCCAGTTATTATTGGAAGTCACCCTGCTGGATTGGCCGCGCCTTTAACCTCCAATTCAATTTCATCTGATGAACATTTCAATAGAAGGCGAGGGTTGTTTTTCCTCCAATCCAGGAAAAACAACCCTCGCTTTGTTTATTTACCTGCTTTACAGCCGCGAGAGATCTTCAACCCGGCGGGTGATTATCGCCTGATTGCGCACACTTTCTATCTTATCGTGAATAATCTGCATCAAGACGGCCGCATAAATGGAGATGCCAATCAACTTAACCAATTCGATCACATTGGCTAACATCACAAACTGAAAGAAAGTGATCAGTCCATCAGAAATCAATCTCGACCCAAGGCTTTCCATGCCAATCGTGCCAACTAAAAACACCAAACCGCCCAAAATGATGCGGGCTCTCTGCCGCGGTGATAGATCCCGCAGGAATGGCAGGTACACCAGCAGTAGAAGGATTAAACCCAGTATCACTGGCAAATACCAAGCGAAATTTAAGTAGCCGGTCAGGTCAATCTGCACTTGTTCGCGGATGGCCTCACCCAGCTGTTTGTGAAGTTCCAGGGTTTCTTCAAAAGCCAGAAAGATGAAAATCGCCGCCATTAACATCCAGTGAAAAACAAATCGCTCCCGGCGCACAATCGAGCGGATACCTAAGAAGATCATTTGCAGCACCGCGACCGCTGCCAAAGCCATTGAGAAATAAGTGGGAAAGTTGTTTTGACCATGGAAGTGGAACTCATGGATGGCAAAGTCCAACATCTCACGGTATGAGGTAAAAAAGCGCAAATATTGGCCCATCAGAGAAAGCACAAACAATTTAAAGATAAACAACAGCATACCGCGAAAAATCGGCCAGGCACGCGCGGTGAAATTTTCGACCCAACCAACATTATCTTCGTAGACGCGCACCGCGCGGCGGCTCATCAACAAAACCACCAGGAGTTGCACGCTCACCAGCAGCCATCCTGCCAGGAATGGTCGCACCCGCGCTTGCATATCCGGGGCAATCCACGCGAAGCCCAACCAGCGTGCGATGAGATATCCAGACAGGACGATGTTTAAAACCAAAATAGCAGCCAGTGAAAGAACCGTGTCTGAAGATAGCCAAACCGCAAAACGGCTGAAATGCTTGTCAGTTCGGGTAACGCGCAGGTCATACACCAGAAAGACAATCAACATAACCAGGAAAGCCAGCAAAGACGTTACCAAAATACCAAAATGAATGTAGGTCATGCCGCCCGTAAGGGTTGCGTTCTTCGCATCGCGCGGGAGAGCAAAGAAATAAATCACCACGCCCAGCAATTCAATCAAAGACAGTCCAAAAAAAGCACGCAGATAATTCTTTACGCGAAGACGGCTTTTTTCAATCATACTTTCTCTCTGTTGGGATTGATCAGTTTGGAGCAGAAATTACCAGTTTGATGATTTTAGCATAATTTTTTAGCGGCAGGAATTACAACACCCTGGCTCTGGATTGTGCCATGCAATCCAAATCCAGGGTGAATTATTTACCAAAAATAAATTTTCAAAGTCTAGAGGCTTGCGCCCCCAATTTTTTTTAGGAATTAACCCGCAAATCTTTAACCGATTGACTGGCGCAGTTCGCGCGCCAGTTCGCCAAAGCGCGGACTGTAACGCACATCCTCGGCACGCGGACGATCCAAATCCACATCCAGATCCAGACAAATGCGGCCCGGACGCGGGGTAAACACCAGCACGCGGTCTGAGAGCAGCAGCGCCTCAGATATGGAATGGGTCACCATGATTACCGTCTTGCGGCTGCGCTGCCAGATGTGCAGCAGTTCCGCGCCCATCCGCTCGCGGGTCAGGGCATCCAACGCGCCAAACGGTTCATCCAGCAGCAGCAAATCAGGGTCTTGAATCAAGGCGCGCGCGATTGCCACCCGTTGTGCCATCCCTCCAGAGAGATCGCCCGGCCAGTTTTTTTCAAACCCTTCCAGCCCAACCAAAGAGATCAACTCCTGTGCTTTTTCTGCGGCCTGCTTATCTTCCACACCCTGCATCTCCAGCGGAAGGGTGATATTTTGCAGCACGTTGCGCCAGGGCATCAGATTGGCGTTTTGAAACACCAGAGCGATGCGCGGCTCGCGGTTACAATGCGCGCAGGTGTTGTATTCCACACTTCCCGCGGTGGGCGGCACCAGGCCAGCCAGCACGCGCAGCAAGGTACTCTTGCCGCAGCCAGAAGGCCCCAACAGACAGATAAATTCTTGCGCGCGCACACTGAAATTCATCTGCTGCAAGGCTTCCAACCCGCCATTGTCGTCGGGAAAGACGACATTTAAGTCTTTGATCTCAAGAATGGGCAGCGGTGTCATTTCATTTCCGTTACAAAGGCGTTTGACCAGGCTTTGCTTAAGTCTTGCGGTTGTGCCAGCAGGTTCATCGTCAGCAGAATATCCTGCATATTTTCCCAGTCTCGCGCTTCAGATTTTCCCAAAGGTTCGCTCTGATAAAACTCCAGCGAGGTCTTCAAAACCTGCATCTGGGCGGTTTCATCCGCCTGGGCCAGGTTTTCTACATATTTTTTGCAGATCTCATACGCCCCCTGCGGATCAGCAAGCGTGTCAGCCACACCTTTTTGAAGCGCGGTTACCATGCGCTGGACCAGCTCGGGGTTGTCTTGAATGGTCTTTTCATTAGTGATCAATCCATTGCCCACCAGCGGCAGATAATCTGCCACGCGCATCACGTTAATATCGTAACCAAGGCTGGCAAGCTGCACAGGCTCATTAGGCACATACACAACGATGGCCTCTTCCTGGCCGCTGCTCAATGCTTCCACCTGGTTGAAGCCAATCACATCCAGGGTCACATCGTTTTCTTTTAAACCGCCTGCCTGTATCAAAGCCCGCAAACCAATATAACTGGCGCCGTATAAAACCGGCGTGCCTATTCTGCGCCCGCGCAGGTCTTCAGGTGAGTTGATGCCTTCATCAGCCATCGAGGCTATTCCCACCGGGTATTCCCCGTACCAGGTATACACATACACCACCGGCAGCTGCTGGGCGCGGCCTAATAGAACCTGCTCGCCAGACGCGATAGAGAATGGCAGCTCATTGGCACCCACCAACGCCACCGCGTCGGTTTCAAAGCTGTAATCGAGAGTTACGTCCAGGCCTGCTTCCGCAAAATACCCTTTTTCCATAGCCACATACAACGGAGCGAACTGCACATTAGGAATGTAGCCAACCGGAAGGCGAATGGAGGTTAATTCTTGAGCGGAGGGCTGAGACTGCGGTTGAGGCATGCAGGCAGCCAACAGGATTGATAAGACGATGATAGTTTGTATTACGCGAGGTTTCATAAAGTCTCCCTGAAATTATTTGAGGCATTGCGCCAGGCCAACAGGCGCCTTTCCAGCTGAATCACCAGTCCATAGAGTGCCAAAGCCATCCCAACCAGGGTGAAAATAGCCACAAATACCAGAGCGGTATCATACTGGCCGCGCCCCACGTTGATTAAGAACCCCAATCCACGGTCTGAGCCGACAAATTCACCCACCACCGCGCCGATTACCGAAAGGGTTGCCCCTATGCGCAGCCCGCCCAGAAAAATGGGCAGGGCGGCTGGCACTTCCAGGTAGCGCAGCACCTGGCTGCGGCTGGCGCGCATTGAGCGCATCAGATCGCGCAGGTTATCCGGTACGGCGCGCAGGCCAACAATCGTGTTAACCAACACCGGAAAGAAAACAATCAGCCCGCAGATCAGCACTTTGGAGGCCATCCCAGGCCCAAACCAGATTACCAGCAAAGGCGCGATGGCAACAATCGGTATCGCCTGGCTGGCCACCAGATACGGCGAAAGCAGGCGTTCCAGCAATTTGGATTTTGCCAGCAAATACCCCAATATAGTGGCGGTGGTGCTGCCTGCCAGCAAGCCCAACAATACTTCCAGCAGGGTAATGCCAGCGTGGCGCAGCAGATTACCTTCCATCAACGCGCGCAAGAACCGCTCGGCTACCAGACGCGGGCCAGGCAAAATAAATGCGGGGAAGTTTCCCCATATCGAAATCAGCTGCCAGGCGCCCAAAAACAAGCCAATGGAAAGCAAAATGATCCACGGGCTGTGTTTCCCTGCCAAATCACGCATGGTTAATCGATTTTTATCGCGTTGCAATTCATCCACTTTCGATTTTCCTCGCCACGGTAAGCTAATTTGTCCGTTCATCTTCCACCGACCTGTTGTGCGCTAATCTATCCGGCGGGGGTGGCTGCGCCAGGAGAAAAAAGACGTTAGAGACCTGTTGTGCAAAAAATCACAAACCCCGAAAACAAATGTTTTCGGGGCATTTTTCACAGGATGCGGTTTTATAGGATCCGCTGCTCTGCGACCTTCTTTCGTCCGGACTGTACCGTCGACTCCGGAATTTCACCGGATCATGCGCTTGCGCGCTCGTGGGTTATACCACCGATCGGGAATTGGAAGTACTCTTCCTCACCCTGCCCCGAAGGTTCAATATAGAATTTTATGAGTTTAGTATAGCCTTGATTTTTAGCGGTGTCAATGTGAATGCAATCACAAAGAAAACAGGAAATCCGTCAGTGTTGTTTATCCGCTAAAATTTGCGCCAACAATTATCTGGATATATACTAATCAATGTGAACAACGAACCCAAAAACCCGATGGATATGAATGAAAACGCCCGGTTGATTTTAGACATTGCCTGGTCGTTATTCCAACAAAAAGGCTACCGCGGATTGTCGCTGGATGAGCTGTGTGAAAAATGCGGGTTGACCAAACCCACTCTTTACTATTACTTCCAAAGCAAAGAAAACCTGTACTTGCGCGTTCTGCAGCGACAGGTTGATTGGTACCACGAAGCCTTCTCAGATGAATCGCTCAGCACTGCTCAACGGTTAAATCGATTGGCTAGCACCATGCTCAAAAGCATGAGCTCCAACTGGCTGGCCATGCTGCGAGACCTGGAACACATAAAGAATCCCGATAATTACGCGCTTATCCGCGATATGTTCACGAAAAACCTGCTTGAACCGCTGGCAGAACTGATGAAAGAATCCATGCAAAATGGCGAGATGCGCGAGCAAAACCCGGAATTGGTAGCCTGGTCATTTTTGGGTTTGGTAAGCACCTTCACCGGCAGGCTGCATTTGTTTTACAATGACCCACACGAGGCCGCGCGCTGGCTGGTGCAGTTCTTCTTGTCCGGCGCGATTGAACATAAAGGTTGATCCAAAATAAGTTCCGATAAATATCCATAAGGAGGAAAATTATGTCTGGATTAGGAGACCGGCTGCAGCATGCCGACTGGAAAAAAGAGAAACACGCCCCCGTGATTCACAGCCCGGCGGCAGTCAAAGCAGGCGAGGCATTTGAAATCAAAGTCAACATTGGGGAAGAAATTGCCCATCCCAATACCACCGAACACCACATCAGCTACATCACCGTGTATTTCCAGCCTGAAGGGGAAAAATTCACCCATCAGGTGGGTCACTTTGAATTCACTGCTCACGGCGAAGCGGTACAGGGTCCCAATCAGGGGCCGGTATACACCGAACCTGCGGTGGTGGCGCTGATGAAAATCAGCAAACCCGGCACGCTTTACGCGGTGGCCCTTTGCAATATCCACGGTCTGTGGGAAAGCGAACAAGAAATCACAATTGAGGAATAACCCCAAACGGGAAAACAAAAACCGGCGGCGCAATCACACGCCGCCGGTTTTTGTTCAATTAATCAAGATAGGTGTTAACCCTCGCCGCTGCCTGCCAGATTGGCAATTTCGGCAATCCGCGCGTCCAGCTCGCTTCCCAGCCCTTCAATGTCAGCCTGCAAAAAGCCGCGAATAATCATCGAAATGGCATCCCGCTCTTCAATCCCGCGAGACATCAAATACTCCACCTGGTCAGGGGCAATCTTGCCGATGCTGGCCTCATGGCTCATCTGCGCGTCAGGGTCCAGCGCGCGCAGACCCGGGTTGGATTGGATAAAGCCCTGATCCCCCGCGTTGAGCAGCATGCCCGAGCAGTCAATATGCGCGCGGCAGGCGTTGCTGCCCACCAGCAGTCCTTCTTGTAAAATCTGCCCGCCGGTACACACCGCGCGGTGGATCAGCTCGGTGCTGGTATTCAAGCCGTTCAGATATATCTCACCGCCGCTTTGAATAAACGAACCCGGTGAGCCTAAAATAATGGATTGAAAGCGCGCTGAAGCCCCTTCGCCATTCAACCAGGTTTTGGGGTTGGTAATGATATCGGCTGCCGGTCGCAGCGAGATGTAATTGCTGTTAAACTGACCGCCAGCCGCCACTGCCGTACCGGCTTTGGGGCGCACAGTCACTTTTGGCCCCCAGGCATGAACCATGTTATTGGTCAGCACCGCGTTTTTGCCCACATAGAACTCACTCACCGCCAGATGCAAGCCCTCATCAACGGCCTGATGGGTGGCGCAGCCGGTGATCAAGGTCAGTTCCGCGCCATCTTCCACAATCACCACGTTGTGCAGGGTTTGCGCGCTGTTGGCATCGGCCATATACAAGCCCGCCTGATAGGGCAGTTCCACCTTGACGCCAGGCTGAACGCGAATAAAGAAGCCTTGCGGCTGTGCCTGCGCGGCTACATGGCGGGTGATCTCATCCGCCTCTTGTTTTACCAGCTTCCAGAAATACTTTTCGCGCAGCCAGTCGTATTTTTCCAATGCCTGGTGAATCGGCAGCACTTCCAACCCCTCAACGTGGGTGTAAGAGCACAAAGTATGCGCGTTGCGCACCACAAAAGACCCGGATCGCTGGCCGTCGTTGAGAATGACCCCCACTTCAGACAGGGTTTTTGAATCTCCACCACCCAGAGATTCCAGGTTGACCAGCGGCAGATCGTCCATAACGGCTGCCTGAGCATAATGCTGAAAATTGATAGCCTTGCCTCCGCTCAATACCCGTTCGCTGCTCACAGGTGCACCTCCGGCAAGTGATTAACGCACTCCACACATTTTTCATATCCGCTTTCGCAAACCATGTCAAAAATAATGCCGGGGTTGCCCGTGCAGGATATTTTTCCACGCAGGATGATGTGGGCGCGGTCAGCATGCACATGCTCCATCACCTGCCCGGTGTGGGTAATGATCAACCCTGAGCGGCGGCGCACCGGGTGGCCGTGCTCCACCGAGAAGAGCTGGTTGGCCATGCCGCCGATCAGTTCCAGGGCTTCAATATCCACACCCGAATCGATTTCATCCAGCATGGCAAAGCGCGGGCGCATCGCCAGCAGCTGCAGCATTTCCGAGCGGCGAATTTCACCCCCCGATAGACCGGCATTGATTTCACGGTCCATGAAGGGACGCACCCGCACCGTTTCAACCAGCGCGTTAATTTCGGCGCGGTGCGCCTCATCGCTGCCAGATGCGTACTCCACCACCTGGCGCAAGCGCACACCGGGGATGGTCGGTGGGCGCTGTTGCGCCACCGCGATGCCCATGCGCGCCCGTTCTGTCAGGCTGGCCTGGGTAATATCTTTGCCTTCAAATAAAATTTTTCCACGGGTAACTTTGTACCCTGAAAAGCCCATGATCGTCATCATCAGGCTCGTCTTGCCGCTGCCATTGGGGCCCAGCAAAGCGTGAACTTCGCCTTGTGGAATTGCCAGGTCAACCCCGTGCAAAATGGGTTCTCCGCGTACTTCCACGTGCAGATCATGGATTTCTAGAATGTTTGCCATTATTGTCTCCAGACATGTATTACCGTCCTGGTCAAAGGGGGACGGCAGCCCTCCCTATTTTACCGCTTTTATATTGTGAAACACATCACAATCAATTCTCAAATTAAGTTTATTGTTGCCAACCACGGGCATAAAAAAAACCCGGCGGCTGTGACCAGCCGCCCTTTTCAGCCTGGTTTTTGAGCTGAAATCCTGCAAATTGCCCCCCTTTCGTGAAGGGCAATCGTTTCGTCCACAATTTGGTTGACAACCTGCTTTAAAATACACTATAACTAACATAGATATTCCGCGCGCTTGACGGTCATTGAAACCCATCCCCTCAGGCGAGGGCGCGGAGAATAACCCAGCCCTTGTGGCTTCGTATTTTTATCTTTTTTGCCCATTTTCTGTATAATCGAATCAGGCAGAACCGACAGGGGATTCTACATTACGGCCGTTCTGTTGCCTATTCGAATGGACTATTTACAAAGGCCTTTTTTATGAACAAACCTCGAATCGCGTTGATTCATTACGCGGCTCCTCCCATCATTGGTGGAGTGGAAAGTGTGATGGGCCAGCATGCCCGTCTGATGGCTGACGACGGGTACCCGGTATCTGTATTGGCTGGTCGAGGCGCGCAATTTGATGACCGCGTAGGCTGGCAAGAAATCCCCCTGCTCGATTCCGCTCATCCGCGCGTGCTAAGGGTGAAGAAAAGCCTCAACAAAGGCCAGGTGCCAGCGGAATTTCATGACCTGCAAGCCGAGATCGCCCAGCAGCTTGCCCTGCACCTGAAAAACATCCAGATTGTCATCGCCCATAACCTGTGCTCGCTGAATAAAAATCTGGCGGCGACAGCCGCCCTGCGCCAAACCATGGCCGAAAACCCGCAGAAACGACTCATCCTCTGGCACCACGACCTGGCCTGGTCCACACCGCGCTATCGCGACGAGCTGCACCCTGGCTTTCCGTGGAACCTGATCGCGGAAGACTGGCCTGAAACCAACCGCCAGCATGTGGCGATCTCGCAGTTCCGCCATCAAGAACTGGCTGATTTGATGAGCCTGGACCACCAGCAGATACCCATCGTCCCTTCCGGGTTGGAAGCCGCCCAATTTTACAAAATGCATCCTTTCAGCGACCACTTCATGAAAAAAAGCTGCCTGTTGGAAGCCTGGCCGATCTTGCTGCTACCGGTGCGCGTTACCCGCCGTAAAAATATTGAGCTGGCAATAAAGACCCTGGCCGCCCTAAAAACTCATTTTCCGCAGGCCGCTCTGGTGGTCACCGGCCCGCCCGGACCGCACAACCCTGCCAATCACCAATACTTCGCCGAACTGCAGCAACTGCGCGATGAGCTGGGGCTGAAACCCAACTCTGCCAGACCGGGCGGGGTGTACCTGATGGCTGAAATCGAAAATGATTTCTTGCCCAATGAAGTAATTTTTGACTTTTACCGCGTTGCCGACGCGCTCTTCATCCCCAGCCGGGAAGAAGGCTTTGGCATCCCGATCCTGGAAGCGGGACTGGAGGGAATACCCATCTTTTGTTCGGATATTCTTCCTTTCAGGGAAATTGCGGGAGAAAATGTGGATTATTTCAGGCTTATCCAGACCCCAACAGAAATTGCCCAACGAATCGCGCAGCGGCTCAACGCCATTCCCAGCCTTCAACATCGTGTGCATGTACGCAAAAATTACACCTGGGAGGGAATATATCGCACGCGGATTTTGCCCTTAATCGCGGAGGTACCTCATGATTGAAATCGAAACGACCCCTGTCGGAAACCTGCCAAGACCGCAGGTTCTGATGCCCATCTTACCCGGCAGCGACAACCATTCGTTGCTGCGCCTGGCGCGCTGGCTGGCCCCCAACCTGCCAGTATTGCTGACTGGACTGGTGCCGGTGCAAGCCGCGGAAAACCTCAGCGCGGGAGCAAAAGCCGCTGAAGATCTGCGCAAGCTGATTAACGAAGCGGTAGACCGCAAACAGCTGCGCGCCAAATCCCGCGTGCGGGTCAGCGAGCAGCCCTGGGAGGACCTGTGCGAAGTGATAAAACAGGAACCTACCATCCACTTAATGGTTTTAAACTGGCCCACCCATTTTGACCATTTGCGAGTGACTGCCGCTGAACTGCTCTCGCGGCCGCCTTGCGATATCGCCATCTTGCGCGGACCGCTTCCCGAAAAAATTGGCAGCATTCTGGTGTTGAACCGCGGCGGTCCCCACGCCGAGAAAGCCCTGCGGCTTTGCCTGGATATCATGCAAGACCAGCCGGTTAAAATCACTTCGATGCGCATCAAACGCTCTGATGAAGGCCCAGAACTGGATGAGCAGCTGGCCGGAATGGAACAAATATTGGAGCAGTTCCCCACCATTCATCAGGAAGTTGTGGTGGCTGATGACGAATACGTGGCCGCGTTGGAACTGTCCAACCAGTACGATTTGACCGTGCTGGGAACCATCGCCAGCCCAACCGAAATGACCTCTTCTTTGGGAAAAATGACAGACCTGTTGATTTCGCAGTCCAATTCACCGGTGGTGGCCATTAAACCCAGGTTTGTGCCGCCCAGCGCGGCCGGGTCGGAGTTTCGCACCAAAGCCATCTCCATTCTGGTTGACCGCTGGTTTGCGGAGAACACCTTCTCTGCCACCGAATTTGAAGATTTAAACCATCTGCTGACGTTGAAGGAAGAGCGCGGAAAAACCATCAGCCTGGCGCTGCCCGCCCTGAACGAAGAAAAAACGGTCGGTAATGTGATTTCGATGGTCAAGAAAGCCCTGATGGAGGATGTGCCTCTGCTGGATGAGATTGTATTGATCGACTCCAATTCCGCGGACCGCACGCGTGAGATCGCCGAAGACCTGGGTGTGCCGGTGTATATTCACCAGCAGATTCTGCCGCAATACGGCGCGCGGCGCGGCAAGGGCGAAGCGCTGTGGAAGAGCCTGTACGTCACCAGCGGAGACATCATCCTGTGGGTCGATACCGACATTGTCAACTTCCACCCGCGCTTTGTCTACGGGCTGATCGGCCCCTTGCTGCAAAGCCCGCGCTGGAAATTCGTGAAAGGCTTTTACCGCCGCCCGCTGCGCGGCGAAGACGGCCAGCTGCACCCCGGGCGCGGGGGGCGCGTTACCGAGTTAACCGCGCGGCCGCTGATCAATTTATTCTACCCGCAGCTTTCCGGCATCATCCAGCCCCTGGCCGGGGAGTACGGCGGGCGGCGCGAGCTGCTGGAGCAGGTACAGTTCACCTCCGGTTATGGGGTTGAAATGAGTTTGCTGATTGACGTGCTGGAGCAGTTCGGCCTCGATTCAATCGCCCAGGTGGATCTGGAGGAACGCATTCACACCAACCAGCCGCTGGATAAACTGAGCAAGATGTCCTTCGCCATCATCCAGACCGTGATCCACAAGCTGGAGAAGCGCTTTGGCACCGAATTGTTAAAGAATATCAACCTGACGATGAAAACCATGCACTACGAACCCGACTACTTCTACCTGGAAGTGGATGAAATTGCCGAGCTTTTCCGCCCGATCATGCTGGACATTCCCGAATACCGCCAGAAACGCGGTTTGGAGAATCAGGTGGACGCGTGACGGTGCTTTATCTCATTCGCCACGGGCAAACCGACTGGAATCTGGAAGGCCGCTATACCGGCCAATCGGATATTCCCCTCAACGCCACCGGAGAGCGGCAGGCGGCCGCGGCCGCCAGCCAGCTCAACGGGGTCAAACTGGACGCGATTGTCTCCTCCGATCTGCAGCGCGCCCAACGCACCGCCGAGATCATCGCCGCCCAAGTTGACCTGCCGGTGCAAAGCGACGCGCGCCTGCGCGAAATCAACCAGGGCGTGTGGGAGGGCATGCACTTTTCGGAAATCAAAACCCGCTATGAAGAGCAGTTCAAACGGCGCAAACGCAACCCATTGGCGGTGGCGCCCCCCGGCGGCGAAACGGTAGGCCAGGTGCAAAAAAGGGTGCTGGCCGCGCTGAAAGATATCTGCGCGCGCTATCCGCGCCAGCATGTCGCCATCGTCTCACACGGGCTGGCACTGGCGATTATTAAAGCCAGCATCAACCAGATCCCCATTGAACAGGTGTGGGATCTGATTCCGCCCAACGCCCAGGTGGAGCAGTTGCAAATGCGGTGCGAGCCAACCCGCTCCGGGTAGGGTATAATCAGTCTCGCTGCCAGAAAAACCCTGGCAATCAAGCCCCAGAGGAAAATCCATGAACGACCCCCAACAAGCGCTGTTTTTCTTTCGCAAAGTGGTGTTCTGCCTGTACCGCGAAGCCGGCGCGATGAACGAAAACACCCACGCTGAGCTTTCGCAAAAAGCGCACCTGAAAACATCTTTCTTTCACGGCGCGCGCAAACGCATGGCCGTGCAGCTGTACCACGACATCAAAAAAGAAACCCAGGTCAGCCGCATCCTCAACCCCTTCATGTTCCGCACCGGCCTCAACCTGGAAGACCTGCAGCAGCTGTTTGCGGAAGGCAACTGGCAGGGCAAGTTTAAGAAAATCTTTCAGGGCGGACCCAAATGGGCGCGCATCGCCGAAGAAGCCATCCGCCTGCGCGACGCCATCGCCGAGGAAGATTGGCCCGCCGCCCTGCAGGTCACCCAGGTGATGAAGGGCATGAAAACCAACATTGGTTTTCTGGTGGATGAGTTTGAACTCACTGAGCGGAAGTATTAGGAAGTGTGGCGCGCGCCGGGTTCCCCGGCGCGTTTTTGTTTAAGGAGGGGTTTATGGTTAGAATTATTTTGAATAATGATTTCATTTTTTATATAATTGTCGTAGATGTTTACTATCCGAACAGAAATAACACTGGATAGTTAATATTAGAGGGGTATATAGTTGACCAAATAAACCTAAGTTAAAAGCTCACCTAAAGAGAAATTATGAAGTGCATAAGAAATGGAGCCCATCTTGGCTTATTACGTTAATCTTTTCTCTCCAGAAACTTATGAAGCGTTTACAAAATCAGGGCAAAATATCTCCGGTTTTCGCGTCAGTCAAGAGCATGCAGCCAGACGAATTAAAATTGGCGATAAGTTTATCTGCTACATGACAAAACTTTCTCGTTGGGTTGGAATCCTTGAGGTTACAAGCAAGTATTTTCAAGACGCAAGCCCAATTTTTTATCCCGCCGATGATCCTTTTACAATTCGGTTTAAAGTAAAACCTCTTGCCTGGCTGCCAAAAGAAAAAGCCATACCAATAAGAAATATCCAAATTTGGGAAACCCTTTCTTTCACACACGGTCATGATATAAACTCATCAACTTGGACTGGAAAAATTAGAAAAAGCCTCCAACCTCTTGATGAAAAAGATGCTAAATTCCTTGAACAAGCTATTTTTGCACAATTGAAAAAACAAGAAACATTTGAAATTGACGTGGAAGAGTATGAAAAACTCATAACTCACAAAGTTAGGCGTGTTGATAAGATAGTTTCAGTCTCTGTTCCGCAGGATAGCCCAGAAGAAGAGAATAACGGAGTAAAGCCTGCAAAAAATGATGTGCGCGAATCAATAAGAATTCAAGCAATACTAGCTAAAATTGGCGCAGAAATGGGAATGAGAATTTGGATACCAAGGAATGATAGAGCAGCGGTGGTTTCAGAGTGGAAAGGTGACCCAAAATTTGTTATTGACAGTTTACCTCTGAACTACGATGAAACCACATTGAAAACTATTGAGCAAATAGATGTTTTGTGGCTCAAAGGGCGTTCCATAATACGCGCATTTGAAGTTGAGCACACGACTTCAATTTATTCAGGCATTTTACGAATGGCTGATTTGTTAGCGTTACAGCCAAATATGGATATAAAATTACATATCGTTGCGCCAGAAGAACGCCGCGATAAAGTCTTTCAAGAACTACTCCGCCCGGTATTTTCATTACTTGAACGAGGACCGCTTTCAGAAATTTGTACGTATTTAAGCTATGAAAGCGTGAATGAACTTTCAAAGGAAAAACATTTACCTCATTTATCTGACAACGTACTTGATGATTACGCACAACAGGCAGAGTAAATGCATAACATTATCTAAATCTGCAGGTATATGGGACAGAACGAGAATTTAGGATCGCTTTTGTTTCAATTTATTTACCCAAAAGCAAAATCTGCCACAATGTCAACTAGTATTCAAAGGGGAATCAATGATATTGTTACCGCCACTCTTACTAAAGCAAATCACCTAATGAAAATTTGGTTAAGGACAGACGAAACTCAAGTAGCCGTGCTAGCGCTTCAATTAGCAAGTGAGCAACTCGCCAATTTAGTATCTACTGGCAATCCACACTATTGGTCTTGGGTAATCGTTGGATTGCACAATGCTCTTCAAGGTTTCATGGTATTGGCACTTAGCGGTGGTAATAATAAAAATGTTTTGATTGAAGTTCGTGCTAAAGCGAGGGCGGCAGCTCATAAATGTAAAGATGGAAAATTACCACAGCAGAAACTTGATGACTTCCCGATCCTTTACAAGAAGATAAAATCTAACCAAATGAAAATGTATGACAATAGCCAGGTTTTTATACCAAGGGGCACACAAGGAAGAAGCGTGAAGAAAATAAATTCTCTGCGGAATGATTTTATTCACTTTATTCCCAAGAGTTGGTCAATTGAAATTAGTGGCTTGCCGCAGATTGTAGATGATTGTCTCCAAATTATCTCGTTTTTAGCTTTCGAATGTGGCAATATTATTTGGCATGAGCAAGTTTTAGAAACAAGAACAAAAGTGCTTCTAGAAGAAGTCAAGCAGAACGTGAGAGTTGTTAGAAAAGCTTATGGAGGCTAACCCCACCACACACCCTCGGCTTCCAGGATTCAAATCCCGTAGGTTGGGTTGAGCGGGTGAAAACGAGAAGAAATTTTCCGGCCAGTGAAGCGAAACCCAACACCCCGACCCTTATGTCGGGTTTCGGGGCCAAGGCCTGAGGTTCAAGCAGTATTTCAGCCGCCCCTCAACCCGACCTGCCGGAACTGGCATGACGGAAAAAAAAGCTCCTAGGGTGGGAAGCCACCCGTAGGGTGGGTGCAGGGCGGTCAGAAGACGCGCGCTCAAAGCTATTCCAAGCCGCCCGCAACCCACCATAAAACTACAAATCCGGCTTCCAAAGCAAGATCTATTGGTGGGTTTCAGGCGGGGCAGTACGCTGATTTACCATTTAGACAATTTTTCCCGCCTTTCACCCACCCTACGGTGGAGGAAAATATCAGGATCGGGTTGTGCAGGGCGGCTTGAGGACGCGCGCTCAAAGCTGCCCCAAACCTCCCGGCTTTCAGGATTCATTTCCCGTAGGTTGGGTTGAGCGGGTGAAAACGAGTAGAAATTCCCCGGCCAGTGAAGCGAAACCCAACACCCCGACCCTTATGTCGGGTTTCGGGGCCTAGGCCCGAGGTTCAAGCAGTATTTCAGCCGCCCCTCAACCCGACCTACCGGAACTGGCATGACGGAAAAAAAATAGCTCCTAGGGTGGGAAGCCACCCGAAGGGTGGTGCAGGGCGGCTTGAAGACGCGCGCTCGAAGCTATCCCAAACCGCCCGCAACCCACCATAAAACAACAAATCCGGCTTCCAAAGCAAGATCAATTGGTGGGTTTCAGGCAGTCAACATGCTGTTTTCTCTGTTGGCTGGCTTTTCCCGCCTTTCACCCGCCTTGCGTTACACTTCCCACTCTCCATTCTGGCATATATAATAGGGGTATTAACCGGCAGAAATCACGTATCAGTACGGGAAAATACGGGTGTTTTAATGTTCATTCCTTCAAAAACCCCCTTTCCAAGCCGTGAATTTACAGTGTTAAACTTCTCCAAGTCATCATTTGCCAGGCTTTGAGGGAAATATCCACATGCAGCGATTCAAGCGCGTTTTCGAGCAGCTCTTCCCAAAAGAACCGGTTATCACGCAACAGCTCACCATCCCGCAGCAGGCAGGGCTGTTTGGTCTGTTTGCCCTGTTTTTTTCTCTGTTAGGCTTGTTCATCCCCGCGGATGGACTGCTGGCTTTTGATTGGCGTCATTTCTTCGGCATTGGCAATATCCCCCCCTTCTATCCCCCCTGGGCGGGCGCGCTGGCGCGCCTGCTGACCTGGCCAACCTTGATCGGGTTCACCCTGGCGGCGGTGGCGTTGGCTGGTTTTCAACGCGCCCGCCACGGCGTGAGCCTGGCTTGCGTCTTCCTGTCCTTACCCGTGCTGTGGACGCTCTTCCTCGGCCAGGTGGATGGGCTGGTCTTATTGGGAACGCTCGGCCTGCCGTGGCTGGCTCCGCTGGCGCTGCTCAAGCCGCAGATCTCCATTTTCAGTTTTTTGGCGCGCAAATCCTCCCTGCTGGCGTTGGGCCTGACGCTGTTGGTTTCCTTCGCGATTTGGGGGTTTTGGCCGCTGCGGATGTTTTCGGTTTGGACGGTGCATGCCGAAGGCAAATACCCCAACGACATCGCCATCGGCTTAATCGGTTTACCAATTGCTCTGGTTTTGCTGTGGTTCTCCCGCGGGGACGTGGATATGCTGATGCTGGCGGGCACATTCACCACCCCGTATTTGCTGCCCTACAATCTCATTGTGGTGGCTCCCGCCATCGCGCGCATGCCCCCCGCCATGGCGCTGATCGCCCTGGTGTTCTCCTGGGCGCCCATGTCCGCCAACTGGCTTGGGCCTAGCGGTTGGTGGCTCGGGTGGTTGTTTATCGGATGGGTGTGGCTGGGCCTGGCGGCGGCGCGCTACCCTGGCAGTGTCTTCGCCAGGATTTTTCGGAAATTGCGGCTTGTGCCTCTTGAACCAGCCAATGATCACTATTCCCACGCGCGGACGGGGTGAAAAGCATTTTTCTCGGCGGCCAAAAACCGGCCTATCCGCCTGGTTTGGATAAGGATGGAGCCAAATTGCATATTCCATACCTTGAAATATAATCAACCGCGCGATTCAGGAAGTAATCGAGATGATCTGGTTGTGCGCCAAAAAGGAAAAACCTGCATGGGCTCAAAAATGACCTCAAAACAATCGTCTCATCCTGATTGGCCGGTCTTGTTTACCATTGTTTCCAGTGCGCTGCTGCTTTTGATGCTCCTTGGAATTATCAAGGTTTTTATCCTGGATTCGCATGGGATTGTGGATACAACCACCGAACAAGCCCTATTCTTTGGCGGGCTTTTTCTGGCGCTGCCGTGCGGCCTGCTCAGCCTGATCAGCGCGATCAAAGCGCGGTTAAAAAGGGCAGCCAACATTGTGGGGATTGTTACAGGCATTCTGTGTATAAGTATTGGTCTGCTCGCGTGGGCCTGGTTCTTTATGATCTCAGCGTTTTCCGCGGCTTTCTAAGCGGCGCGCGGATTAGAAATTCAACCCCGCTTCTACTCCTACCGTCCCATTCACACATTGATTCCGACATCGGAATGTAAAAAAAGAGCGGGGCAGCCCCAAAAAGGGCTGCCCTGCTTCAGGCTCTGGTGGTTCCCCCCGCAACCGACCAGAAGGAAGGGGTCTGTGCTTACTCGCCGCGGGTTTGTTTGCGGCGGTAGTTGTTGTAGTGATTGACCTTGCGTTCCATCTCGTTGAGGCCGCCTTTCATCTTTTCAGAAAGGGCGCGGTATTCCTGCAATTCGTCTTCTTCAAAGTACGGCGCGGCCATTTTCAGGGCCCTATCCAGGCTGAAGCTGGCTTCCTCGCGGCGTCCACCGCGTTCCATATGCAGGGCGCGGCTGGCATGATCGGCCACGGCTACCTTTGCGTAGCCTTTCATCACTGCTTCGTCCAGCGTGGTGTTTCCCACCTGGTCGGCCGGGGCGTAACGCATTTCAACTGGCTGGCTGGCTGTCAGAGCGGCCTGGTCTTCCGCGCTTGCCTCAGCGCGGACAATCACTTCCAGCTGGTCTGGGCCCGCGGCCTGGGGTGGGATGTTCAGCAACACATACAGATCGCGCTCAGCGCTGGCGGCCAGGTCTCCCAGGTGCAGGCTGACCTGCCCGGGGTGCTGCTGGTGCTGCCATCCGCCCAATACTTCGGCCGAGGTGTTTGCCGGCAGGCTGATGGTGATGGCCAACCCGCGCGCGGTGATGGCTGTCAGTTCGTTCATTTCGCGGGCGAAAATGGTGGGAATGTCGCGCGGGTGCTCGATGAAGTAGAACTGCCCGCCGCCCTGATTGGACATTCCCTCCAAAAGGTGCTCATTGAAGCCTTCGCCCACCCCAAAAGTGGAGGTGGCCACCCCGCGCTGTTGCAGCTCGCGGGCGTGGAATTGCAGCTCTTCCTCATTGGTGATGCCCACGTTGGCCAGCCCATCCGTGAGCAGCAGGGCGCGAGTAACATTCTGCCCGCCGTTGAGGTGCGCGGCTATCTGCTGGCAGCCTTCCAACCAGCCGCCGGAGAGGTTGGTCATGCCGCCTGAACGGATCTCCTGAATCATATTGCGCAGCATGGTCTTGTTGGACGCAGTGGTATGCAGGCTGGGGCAGAGCAGGCTCACCTTGTCGTCATAGCTCACCAGGGCGGCGCGGTCGCGCTCGTCCAGCAGGTCTATCACGTGCAGGGCGGCCTGGCGCACGTAAGATAATTTCTCGCCGGACATTGAGCCGCTGCGGTCGATCACCAGCGCCAGGTTTAGCGGGCTGCGGGTCTTGCGTTCGTGAGCTTGCGGCGATCGCAAGTGGATGTGCAGAACGCGCTGGGTCGGCGCCTCGCGGTTGATCAGGTTTGTGTCCAGATTGGCAGTCAGTTCTAAAGTTTTCGCGGTCATTTTTCCCTCCTGAAGGGGCAGCCCCTTCAGGCTGCCGGGTTAGAACAAATTTTTGGCAAATTCAATCAGCTTTTTCAAGCGAAATTCATCTTTTTGATGCAGCGGCTGGCGCACGTGCAGCTCAATGCCGGGGGCAATCTCGATGCGCTGCCAGTTTTCGCCCGGTAAGGGCGTCTCTGGCGGGGACTGGAACGGCGCGCGCCGCGCGTGGCTGGCGGGGATGGGCGGGGTGAGGTTTTGGCGCTCGCGCAGTCGAGCCAGGTAAGCCGCCGCGTCGTCATCTTCTTTCACGCTTTTCGGGCTGGGCATTTTCCGGCTTTCGAGCGGGCGCATCAATGGGTCTTCAAAGCCCTGCTCTTCTTCCTGCTCTTCCTCTTCCACTGCCTCTTCCTCCGTCTCTACCTCTGGCCGGGGCTCGATCATTCTTGCGAAAGAAAGATGCTCATTTAGTTCCCAATCTTGCTGCTCGCTTACAAGGGGTTCATCCGGCAATCTCAGGCTGGGAGGGGCCATGTTGAACATCACATCGCTGCTGTAAATAGGATTCTGGTCACTGCGGGCGCGCATCTGCGCAATCAGACCGCGCACCTCCCACAGGTTCAGCCCGGCAATCTTGTCGCGGATCTCTTTGAGCGGCAGGAAAGCTTCTTTGAGCAATTGGATCAACTCCAGCCGGTAAATATATTCTTCGTCATAGGTAGTGTATTTGCCCTGCGACTCAGGCGCGGGCAGCAGTCCCTCCTGAATGTAATAGCGAATGGTTCGGGTGGATACGCCCGTGAGATCGGCCAGCTCGCCAATCTGCATCTGTTGCTTCATCATCGCTTTATCCTTTCCCGGCCGCCAGCCTTCAACTGACGACAACGTCATTATAACAGTATTACGTAATACTGTCAATAAGGAATTTTGTGGAATTTCCCTGCCCTCTCAGGGATTAACAACTCCATTATACGGTCGAACTGCCTGCCCCCGGCCCATTTTAAGAAATTTTGCATCTTTTTTCCCCTCTGCTCGTATATCTTTATGAAAATAACATCACAATTTTTATATTTTTTGACTTAGGAGTAGACATGTTAGATCGAATTTTACGGGCTATCCGCCTGGATAAAACCCTCTACCGGGAGGTTGCCGGGCAACCCGAGCTTACCAGTGAGGGCGCGTTAATCGCCGTGGGAGTGGCGTTGATCTCTTCATTGGGCATGCTGGGCGCCGGACCGCGCGCGGCATTTGGATACCTGGCCCAGGTTGCCAACAGTCTGTTGTTCGGCTGGGTGTTGTGGTCGCTGGTGGCTTATTTTGTGGGCACCCAGTTCTTCAAGGGCCGCAGCAGCGTGGAAGAAATGCTGCGCGTGCTGGGTTACGCCAACGCGCCGCGCCTGTTGGGTATGTTGAGCTTCATTCCCTGCATTGGCTGGCTGTTCTCGCTGGCTGGCTGGGTATTAAGCCTGATCGCCGGGGTAATTGCCATTCGCGAGTCGATGGAATTTGATACCAGTGACGCGATCATCACCTCGATCGTCAGCTTTATCCTATTCATCATTGCCAGCATGGTGATCGGCCTGGTTTTCGCTGGCATCAGCATGCCCTTCCGCTTTCTGACCCATTTCTAACCCATTCGCGGGATATTTTCTTCCCCTTAAGGCTGCCCGCCCGATTTCCGGGCGGGCAGTTGCTTAACTAACTACTTACCGGCATACACCCACAACCGCTCGCCGTCAGTCACCAGTTCCAGCCAGCCGCCAGGCGGCAATGCCGGTTGGCGCGCGCCGTTGATCTCCAGCCGCCCAGCCGCCACACCCAAAACCGGATCCGCGGACATCGTTTCCACCCATAACAGGGCATTATCCTCCGCGCAGCCATCTGGAAGGCGCGCCTGAAAAACACCGTAGCGCAGGGTCAGCTCAACGCCCTGGTTGCAGGCCGCGCCAATTTCAATATACACATCCCCCTCCAACCCCAGACGGGCGTTTTCCGCCACAGCGGCCGCGCCATTCTCCAGCGGCTGCTCCTCAACTTGTCGCGCCACAAAAAACACCTGTCTTGCGGGCACATCGTCGAGGCTTTTGATTCTGGCGGATGTGCCGGTGGTAATCAGCAGCGCGTCCAACCGCCTGCCCAGCACAGGAAGCTGTCGCCCCAGCGCCTGGCGCAAGGTGTATGAACTTGCGCCGCGCTCAATCATCAGATTTTGTCCCTTCGGTGTGCGCACCAGCACAGTTGTACCGCCTTTGGTATCCAGCACCAACAAATGTAAGCGGTCATCCGGGCGCGCCAGCGCCATCTGCCAGACCAGGGCGCATGCCGCCAGCAGACCGACTGCAATCGCGGCAAAGCGAATTTTGCGCGCGTGCCCGGAAATTTTTTTCCAACCCAGGGTTAGCACCAGTAAGACAGCGTAAAAAGCCAGCCCCATCTCTGCTGAAAACCGCCCCACGTTGAATGCCCCACCGGGCAAACCGGCCAGCAGATCAGCCACCCGCAGCGTGTAGGCCAGCAGCGGCCACACCATCCAGGCCAGCAGCTGCCCCAGCGGCGCGAAGATCAGCCCGGCCAGCGCCGCCAGACTGCCCAGCACCATCACCAGGGGTTGAACCGGCAGCACCAGTGGGTTGGCCAGCAGCGCGCTGATAGAAACGCGCTGGAAGTGCAGCAAAATCACCGGCAGGGTGGTCAGCTGAGCGGCCAGGGTGAAGAGCACGTACTCGCTCACCGGACCGCTCAAGCGCCTCGCGGCAGCCTCTCCCCAATGGCGTTCGGCAAATGCCTCAAAAGTGTTTTGCAAGGGGGCGGCATACAAAATCAGCCCTAATGTGGCGGTAAAAGACAGTTGAAAGCTGGCGTCGGATAACAGCTGCGGATTAAACAGGCACATCAACGCCGCGGTGAAAGACAGCGAGTTGACCCCGGACTGCCGCCTGCCGAGTTGTTCGCCTAACAGACCCATCACACCCATCACCGCCGCGCGGGTAACCGGCGGTTGACCGCCTACCATTAGTGCGTAGACAGCCACACCCGCGCCAGCCAGCAGCGGAATCCACCAGCGGCTGAACAGTTTGCCCACCAGGCGCGCGAACAGGGCCGCCAGGATGGCAATATTGAAGCCGGAAATCACCACAATATGGGCTGTACCTGTATCTTGAAAATCCCGCTCCACATCGGCAGGGATGTCGGACTCAATACCCAGCACAATTCCCCCCAGCAAGGCGGCTTCATCGTGCGGCAAAAAAGACAGCAACCGCGAATAAGCGCGCTGGCGCAAAGCATAGAGCGCGCGCAGAACCACCCCACGCGGCGCTCGCGGCAGCGCTTCCACCTGTGTAAAGACCATATAGGAATAAATTCCCTGGCGTTCCAGGTAATCACGATAGGAAAAACTGCCACCCTCCGGCGGGGTCAACAAACGGCCCTGCAAAGCCAAAGTGTCGCCGTACTGCCAATTTCCAGGCGGCTTTACCCGCGCGAGCAGCAGACCGTCAACCAGAATGGTTTGATGTTTGCCATCTTCCCCGCGAAACAGCACGGATTCAGCGCGCAAGCGCAGCAGGGTTCCGCTCTCGCGCTGGTCTGGCGGCGAAACGACCATGCCTTCCACCCTTACCTCAGGGTATTGGTCATTATGCCAGCCCAACGTGGATGGCAGCCAGGCCGGGCGCGCCAGCTGGGCGCGCAGACCGCCCAGCATGACCACCGCCAGCAGTAAAGCAAACGGCAATGGACACCATTTGCGCCAATGCTTCAACCACCCCAGGCGGTGTTCCACCAGTGCCAGCAATCCAAAAAAGGCCGCCAACCCGGCATAAGCCAGCCAGCCCAGCGGAAATAAATCCGCCAGAAGCAGACCCATCATAAACGCCAGTGAAAGCCAGAGCAGGGGCATAGAGTTGTTTGGTGTGGTTTATTTTTTTCGCAATTTGATCAAAGGAATCAACATGGGGGTGGTTTGCTGGTAAGCGCGGTACTGGTCGCCAAAGGCTTCCACCAGTTTGGGTTCTTCAAACAACCACGCTCCCAACGCCATATATGCCGTTGCCCCAAGGTTAAAAGCCATAACATTCCAGCTCATTACCGGGCTTAACCATAAAATCACCAGACTGAAGAAGTACAGTGGATGGCGCACGTAGCGGTACGCGCCGCTGACCACCAGGTCGCGTGGATGGTCGCCCGCCGAGTCAGGCCGCGCCAGCTGTTCCAACCCTAAAAAGTGCATCGGGTGGGTTTGAAGCACACTCACCAGCAGCCCGGCTGCCGCGCCAATCTGCAGCCCACCGCTGACCAGCGCCCAGGGCAGTGGGATGGCGTAGAGCTGCCGGTCGGGCAAAATCCCTATAAGCACCATTAGGGGCAGAAAGGTAAGCACCGAGATGAGATTAAAAAATAGTCGGTAACCGCGCCGGCCTGCTTCCCCCAACCAGCGTGCCGCCAGGGTTTTAGCGCGCAAAGAAGCCAGCACAGAATGCAACACGCCAAACCCCAAATAGCCTAGCAGGATCCACCAAAAACCACTGGCTGCCAATTTACCCTCCTGAATCATTTTCAACCTTATGGTATGATTTTAGACTGAAGCATGCGAGAATAAAAGTGTGGGTACAATCATTGCGGATGAAAGAATACCCGCTGTGATGGCGTTTTTTTCATTCTGATGTTTTTGAAGCGGTACCCAAGCGTGAAATTATGGAGTGCTGTATGACAACCGAATCGACTCAACGCGGTAAGCCATGGGCTTACGCGTTGGCGCTGTTTGGACTGATGCTTGTGGCCCATTGCTTGCAATTGCTGCAACCGGGTTTCTTCTGGGATGATTGGCAGGCCATCTTCCTGGGTCAGTTACACCAACCTGCCGCTTATTGGGATTATTTTTTAGCCGACCGGCCCCTTTCAGCCTGGACATACATTGTCACGATGCCCATACTGGGCAATTCCACCCTGGCCTGGCAGCTTTTCAGCCTTGCCTTGCGTTGGGCTGCCAACCTTGGGTTTGTGAGTACCCTGTGCCTTGTTTTTCCCCGCCAGACATCACTGGCGAAGGTGGTGGGGTTTTTACTGGCCGTTTATCCCGGGTTTACTCAGCAAGCCATCTCGGTTGCCTACAGCCAGCATTTTATTGCCCTGGCAATGTACAGCGCTTCGCTGCTGTTAATGGTTAAGGCGGCTCTGCACCCCCGAAAGAGAAAACAGTATATTTCCCTGGCAGCAGTATTCACCTTAATCAATATGCTCACCATTGAGTATTTTGCCGGTCTCGAGGCTTTACGCCCATTGTTGTTATGGTTTGTTCTCCAGGAGCCGGCTCAACCGGCGCGAAAAACCGCGTGGCGCGTGTTTCAGCTTTGGTGGCCATTTTTGCTGGCAGGGCTGGTATTCGTTGCCTACCGCTTTTACTTTTACCCGGCTCTTTACCCGCAGTTTGAATCCAACCCACCCATACTCCTCGAGAATTTACTGGCTGAACCGCTGCCCTGGCTGCTGCGCCTGACCGAGTTGATCACCCAGGACGGATTGTTCGCGGTGATTTTTTCATGGCTTAATCCGCTCTTTCCAGCGGAATTTGATCTTGACGCCAAAAACACCTACTTCTCCTGGGGGCTGGGGCTGCTGGCCGGCGCGGGAGTGTATCTGTTTTTAAGCCGTTTACCCTCCGCTGAACAAACCACAAAGCGTGAAACATACCGTTGGCTGATATTGGGCGGCCTGGCCTTTTTATTCGGCGGCTTGCCGGTATGGAGCACCAATCGCCAGGCGATTGTGGGCACATTTTCCAACCGCTTCACCCTGGGAATGATGCTCGGCGCGGTACTGCTGCTGGCAACGGGAGTGAAATGGCTTTTCTCTGGCCGCCGCAAGGGCATCCTGCTGATCGCGTTTCTGATCAGCGCCGGGGTTGCCCAACAGTTGCAAGAGCTTAATCGCTACCGCCTGCATTGGGAATTGCAGCGCAATTATACCTGGCAGCTGCTCTGGCGCGCGCCCGGCATACAAACAAACACAGCCATCATCGGGCCGGTTTTGCCTTACGGTCTATCGGGCGACTACGCGGTGGCGTTTTACCATAACCTGATTTACGCCCCGCAGTTCGATATCGCCAAGCTGCCTTATTGGTGGTATAACGGCAAACGCACCTGGAATACCAATCAAATTCAATCCAAAGAACCTGGTGATGCCCTGAAAGCTGAATTCCGCAGCGCCAGATTTGAATCTACGGTCAGCGAAAGCATGCCGGTTGCTTTCAACCCGGGCGGAGGCTGCCTGTTGGTGCTGGACCCAGTCTACGCGAAAGGTCCCGAGCTGAATTTTGAGAAAGATTTTTACGCCTGGGCAAACCCGGCGCGGGCTTTGCGTGAGCCCAATGCCAACGATAAATTCATCCAGAAGCTGTTTGGGGAGGAGCCTTCCGGTGGGTGGTGTAAATACTTCCAAAAGGCGGATCTGGCGCGACAGTATAAAGACTGGCCCGGCGCTGTGCAATTATGGGAAGAAGCGCAAAAACAAAATCTCGCGCCCGAACAGGCACGCGAGTTCATTCCATTTATTGAGGCATTTGGTCAAACCGGCAACCTGGAGCAAGCCGCCAAGCTGGCTGAGCAAGCTTTAGAGATGGACGGCGAAGCGGCTGAGATGGTATGCGCTATCTGGCAGCGTGTGCCGGGTCTTTCCACAGCCAAATTGCCGCGAGGTTGTGAAAACTAAAGCGGAATGATCTTGTCCGCCGGGCGCGATGTCAGGTCCGCTTGAATTTCTCTAATTCGCGGGTTGTCATTGTAAAAGCCGTGATATTTATCTGGCATCATGGCCGCGATCCGGCACATCACCTCATCGGTGTACTGCTTAAGCAAATCATGCCGCTGATCACGGTCCAGCGGTGGTAAAGTAAACGCCGGACCAACCCGCACATGAATTTGCGGTCGCTGAAAACGAAGAAGCTTCTTGACCGCCGTTTCTGTTCCAGTGATCGCCACAGGCACAACAGGCACTTTGGCGCGGGTGGCCAGCAACACCGTGCCAGCCTTGCCTTCCAGCAGCGACCCGACCTTGCTGCGCGTACCTTCCGGCGCAATTCCCAGTGCGCCGCCTTTGCGTAAAAAATCCACACCCGAACCAAATGCGGAAAAGTCGGCTTTGCTTCGGTCCAGATAAATACCGCCCGCTGTGCGAATGATGAAATTAAATAAGAAGTACCCCTGATACTTATCCGCGACCAGAGCGGTAATATCAGCCCGGTCAGCGACAATAAACATGGCCGGGAAATCCAGACGGCTCAGATGATTGGTGGCAATGATCACCCCACCCTCAGCGGGGATGTTTTCCAGCCCTTCATAGGTTAATTTGGTTAATCTTCGGAATAAGAACTTAAAAATTTTCACAAGCGTTTCACGCTTCATGGATACTGCTCCTGTAATGTTGGCGGAAAATTCGGGGTGGTTTTCATACCACAAAAACCATTGGTTTAACCATAACACAATATTATATAGAAAGTTTCTTTTCACGCAGCACGCTGCTGCCGCGCAGCAAGATCAGCATCAAGACAACAGATAGAATTGCTAAAGCCAACGGCGCAATTTGCGCCGCGCCTTCTGTGAGAGAGAGTTCAGGCAAACCACCCACTGGCAATAAGCCCATTAAAATGCCAAATAGATTCCAGGTGCCATGCAGCAGCGCCGCGCAAAAGTAGCTGAGCGCCAGGCGGACATAGCGCCCGTCTTGCCAGGCACAGGCCAGCCCGTAGCCAACCAGCGCGGTGGTGACTGTATGCAGCAGACCGGTGCCGGTGCGGCCAAGTACCAGCGTCAGCCAATCCTGTCCGCCAGCAGAAGCCGCCAGCAAGCCGAGACTCTCATACAATCCAAACATGGCTCCAGCCACCAACCCACCCGAGAATCCCTGGGCAGGGGTCAAACGTTTTCCAGCCAAAAGCCATAATGCCAGCGGTTTTAAAAACTCTTCCAATAAAGGAATGATCCCGGCGGTCAGCACCAGTAAGCCAACAATCACCTGTGGATTCATAACCAGAGGCAGGATAACCCGCGTAAGCAGCTGCGCGTCTATTTGATCATTGGCAAGCCGCTGGCTGGCGCGGAAAAACATTTCCATCCACTGCGGATCACTCATCAACCATACGCCCAGACCAACCAGCAGAATTCCGCCTACCACCAGCTCCGCGAAGATGGTTACAAAAGGGGTAACGACCAGGCTAAAACTGACTGTTCCCCAATTTTGCTGCGCAGATAGGTGCCGCAATCCACGCCGGCCGCGCAATACAAACCAGGCCAGCGGTATGGCAACCGCCGCCAATTGAATGGGCGGCAGCAGCAGCCAGGCCAGACGTTCGTTTTGCGTAAGCGCGTATCCGGCAGCCAACACAAATGGCCAGGCAATTAATAGAGACAAAGATAAAGTTTTTCCCTCATGCTGAAAGCTGGGGAGAGGGCGGTTAAATACCCGAAGAAGTGCCAGCACCAATGCGGGAGCCAGAAGCACAGCCGTCAGAAGCGCCATCCAGGCCAGGTTGACCAGCGACAAGGTCTCCTGTGCGTAGATATTGGGAGCAATCCCGCTGGCGGCCGCCAAAACAAATAATCCTGCCGCTGTCGGCAGCAGGAAAAGAATACCCAGCCCACTTAGAGCGATCTGAAAAATGGAAAGCAGATGGGTTTTTGGGGCAGGCTGCACTATTTTTCCTCGATGGTTACCGATTCGATACGGTCCGCGCTGGCAATAGGGCTGCCCGCAGCCGGGTCACGCGGGGTCAGATATTTGAGAACATCCATACCCTGTATCACCCTGCCAAAAATTGTGTATTTGCCATTTAAATCGGGCTGCGCGGCGTAGGTGATAAAAAATTGGCTGCCATTGGTATTGGGGCCGGAGTTCGCCATTGCCAGCACACCGGGCTGATCAAAACGCAGGCTGCCTATTTCATCGGCAAAGGCGTAACCCGGGTTGCCATACCCCGTAGCGGATGGGTCGCCAGCCTGGGCGACAAACCCAGGCAATACCCGGTGGAAGATGATTCCGTCATACCAACCGTTGCGCGCCAGAAAGACAAAATTATTCACCGTGACCGGCGCCTGGTCAGGGTACAACTCGATCAGAACATTTCCTTTGCTGGTCACCAAAGTGGCAGTGTAAGATTTCCCCTCCGCGATCATCAGCGGCGGGCATTCAGCGTACTGCAATTCTTCCAGTTTATTAAGGTTGATGATGGTTTCCAGGCTGGCATAATCGCGCGGGCCTGCGTAAGCCTTGCCATTGATAATTACAAAGGGAGTTCCGGGGATATTCAAGCTGCGGGCTTCAACCTGGTCGGCGGAGATTTTTTTCTTCACCGCGGTGCTGTTCAGGTCTTCGCTAAAACGTGCCCCATCCAGTTCCAGCGTAACGGCCTGTTCGCTCAACCAGCCAGTAAGCTGGTCGAGCGACAGGTCTTTCCATTCGTTGGTCGAACGGAACAAGTAACTTTTTAAAATGTATGCTTTTTCTACATCCTGCAAGGCAGCCGCTTCCACCGCCTGAGCGGCGAGGGCGGCATTTTCCTGCCCGCGAAAAGGGTAATGACGCAAAACGATTCGCAAATCGTTGGGGTAATCACGACGCAAGTCTGCCAGGGTGATATCCAATGCGGAGCAATGTCCGCACAGAAAATTGCTGTACTCCACCAGGGTTACCGGCGCGTCCGCAGGCCCGAAAGCCAGATCGGTATCCCGCACGGATGGGTAAGCCGAAGGTTGGGTGGGACTGTTGGCTGCCAGACTGGTAACTGTGCAATTATTCGCAATGGTGGCATCACTCAATCCCTCAACCGGTGGCAGTGTTGGTGCCGGCCGCGCGGTTTCTGGACCGGCAGCGGCTGGCGTTTGGGCTGCCTTGTTCTGGCAGCCCGCCACGCCAAATGCCATAATCAGCACAACAATTAACAGCGCGATCCTTGCGTCACGTTTCATCGTGTGTCATCCCCCGGGTTTATTTTTCGGCAATGGTCACTTTAACAATCCGGTCGGCGTTTTCAATCGGGTCATTGTTGGCCGGGTCAATCTTGTTGAGGCTGTTGAGGATGTCCATCCCTTCGGTCACCTGGCCAAACACAGTGTAGCTGCCTGTCAGCTGGTCTACCGGTCCAAAGGTGATAAAGAACTGGCTGCCGTTGCTCTCAGGGCCGGCATTGGCCATGCCCACCACACCGGCTTTGTCAAATCCGAGATCACTGATCTCATTACTGAACTGATAACCAGGGCCGCCCAGACCTAAACCGCTGGGGTCCCCACTTTGCGCGACAAAGCCTTCAATCACGCGGTGGAAGGGAATATCATTGAACCAACCCTCGTTCGCCAAAAAGACAAAGCTGTTGACGGTTACCGGGGCTTTATCGGCGTAGAGGTCCATAACCACATTGCCCTTGGTGGTTTCAAGCGTGGCAGAGTAGGATTTCGCCGGGTCGATCACGGTTGGCGGGCATTCGCTGTAGATGCGGTCGCCCAGATTGACACTCAGATCATTGTAAAGACCAACTATTTCCACCACATTTTCAGGTGTGTACATAAACAGCTGGCGCGGAACACTGGCAATAAATTCTTCGCCATATTGCGTTTGCAGGTCTTTATAGGTTTGCACGGCCAGACTTAATGAGTCTGGTGTGCTCACAACCATTGAAGGAAGCTGAGCAAACGCTTCGGCGCCCATTTCTTCTTGCAGGGCAACCAGCGCGTCTGACATGGATTTAATGGCTTCGACCGTGCGTTCGCCCTCATAAATAAAACCATTAATCACCACATAAGGAGTATAGCCAACGCCAGCCTGGCGGGCTTCTTCCATGGAAGCCAATACTTTTGCTTCCAAAGCAGGGTCTTGCAAATCTTTCTTGAATTGTTCAGCGTCAAAACCAATTGTTCCAGCCTGGTCGACCAACCACTGTTCAAATTCAGCTTCGCTCAGCGCTGCCCAGTCAGACTGTTTGCTAAATACCAGGGTTTTTAAGTCGCTAAAGAACTTTTTGTCCTGCAGACCAGCCGCTTCCAGGGCGCGGGCAGCCAATAAGGCTTTGTCATGAATGCTGGTCAGCGGGAAATGGCGGAACACAACCTTGGCTGTATCCGGATAAGTTTTCAAGAAATCATTGATAACCGGCTCAAATTGAGCGCAGTAAGGGCATTGTAGCTCCGAGTATTCCAATATGGTAACCGGCGCTTCTGGATTGCCGTTGACATAATCTGATTCGCTGATCGGTGCAAAACCTGTGGTTTGCGGAACTTCCAACAGACCCACCACGCGGCAAACCGCCTGGCTGGTTTCAAAAGTCTGCACAGGAACCTGGGCAGTCTCTTGCACAGCTGGGGCAGTTTCTTGCGGTTGTTCAGCAGTAGGGGTGGCCGTTTTCTGGCCGTTGCATGCGGCCAGCAGCAGCATGGCAATAATACTGGCTGCAAATAAAAACTTCTTCATTCTCTTTTCCTTTCGGGCAGGCTTTTAAATCTTACAAGCCTGTCATGGATCATTTTTTTCTAGTGATTAATCATAATACGACTTGCGCCATGATGGTGAAAATCGCTTATTTCTTTTTTAGCCGCTCCATTACGATGCGGCGCAGTTCCCCTTGCACATCCGCAATGGATCGTGAACCATCCACGGTGACCCAGCGCTGCGGCTGCTGCTTTGCCAATTGAAGATAACCTTCCCGCACGCGGCAGTGAAACGCCAGGGCATAGTCGTCCAAGCGGTTCCATTCACCGCCGCCGCATTTGCGGCGGTTGAGACCGGTACTGGCATCCACATCCAGATAAAGAGTTAAATCCGGCCACAAGCCTCCCGTGGCAAAATCCAACAACGAGCGCAAAAATTCAAGGTCATAACCATGCCCATATCCCTGATAAGCCAAAGTAGAATCGGCATAGCGATCGCTGATCACAACAGTGCCTTCGGTGAGCGCGGGGCAAATCACTTCTTCCACCAATTGAGCGCGCGCCGAGCAGAACAATAAGATTTCAGTACGCGGATGCATGGATTTATTGTCCATGCTCTTGAGAATATCGCGGACTTGGTTGCTGATGATCGTGCCGCCCGGTTCACGGGTGGTGATCACCGAGTAACCTTGCTGTCGGATAAATTCAGCGAGCAATTCAATTTGCGAGGATTTTCCACTCCCATCCGGTCCTTCCAGGGTTATGAACATGCGCTGTGGGCTCCTTATTCCAAATTGAGATTGGGAAAATTACTCACGGAAAATGCGCACGCGGCGGCGCGGCTCTTTACCATAGGAATGGGATACCAGATTCGCCTGGCGCGCCATTTCATGCTGCAGGCGGCGGATGGAAGAGGTGGTAGGCGGCAGGTCCACAAAGCGCTGGCCGTTTAATACCGCGTCGATGGCCGAAGCAGTAGAATTGGCCACCTGTTCCCAATCGGCTTCCCCGCGGTCCACCTGCAGGTTGAACATTTCTGCCAGAGCTTGCTCCATTTGCGCCACAGTGTTGGCGCGCAGCACGTAAATTGGCATGCCGCGGTTTTCCGCGTCCAAAATAGTGCGTTGGCGGTTGCGGTAATAGGTGCGCAGGGTGATTAACACATCGGCATCGCCAAAGTCTTTCACCAGCATAATCGGAACGTTCAGCCGCCGGGCAGCCTGTTGAATGCGGTTGCGCGCCACCCCGTAAGCAAAAACGCGCATAACCTGCCCCGGCGCCGCTGGTTGGGCGGCTTCCTCAAACCGTTCGGTGCGTTCTCGCGCGGTTTGCACTGTTTCAGTCTTGCTTTGGGCAATTGGGGCTTTCTCACGAACGCCCGATGGGCCAGAGCGGCGTTGTCCACCGTTTTGGCTCGATACCATAGCCGGCGCGGATGCCTTTTGGATGTGAATCTTGCCTTTTTCGTCACGAGTGCGGATTTCCACCTGCGGCTCGAAACCGCGCACCAGGGTATCCACTGAATCAGCCACATCCAGGTGCACCACCAGGTAGTCACGTTCTTTAATCTCAATCAAGACGTCAAAAGTGGGGGGAGAGCGGCGCTCCAGCACTGTTTTTTGCGTTCCGCGGCGGCGGGCTTCCTCATCCGAAAGCGTTACCGCTTCGATGCCGCCCACCAAATCTGAAAGGGTGGGATTCATCAGCAGGTTTTCCATCGTCCGGCCGTGGGCGGTACCAATTAATTGCACACCGCGCTCAGCGATGGTGCGCGCGGCTGCGGCCTCCAGTTCACGGCCAATTTCGTCGATCACAATCACTTCCGGATTATGGTTTTCAACGGCTTCAATCATCACCTCGTGCTGCAGCGAAGGCTGCGCGACCTGCATGCGGCGGGCTTTTCCCACCGCGGGGTGCGGAACATCCCCATCGCCGCCAATTTCATTGGAGGTGTCAACAATCACCACCCGTTTGGATTCGGCCAGTGTGCGTGCCGTCTCGCGCAGAATGGTGGTTTTGCCAATTCCAGGCTGCCCTAAAATTAGCAGGGATTTTCCGGAATCAATCAAGTCTTGCAAAATATCGATGGTGCCGTAAACTGCGCGGCCCACGCGGCAGGTGAGGCCAACAATCATCGAGCGGCGGTTGCGAATGGCTGAAATACGGTGAAGGGTGCGCTCCAGGCCGGCGCGGTTATCGGCGTCAAAGTCGCCAATACGCTCGACTACATAATCAATTTCCTCACGCAGTACCTCATGGTCGCTCAGCGCCAATTCACTGTCAATAAATCGTGCCATTGGCAGGCGGCCAAGGTCCATCACGATTTCGATTAATTTATCTGAATTATTGGCAGCTTCAATCGCCCGCGATATATGCGGGGGCAACACTTCCAAAAGATTTTCAAGGTTGTCAGTAATTCGTCTTTGAGTCATTCTTTTTTACCATGCACGGTTAACTATAAGCCGTGTTAATTTTTTCTTTCTGAATATTGATGCAGTATCGGCGCGGCGGGTTTGGCGTTTGGGTTTTCCAACACCGCCCGCACAGAAGCGGGCAAAGTGGCACGCTGCGGCAAGGTAAAGTATTTTACCAGAAGGGCGTAGCGCTCGCGCAAATGCGCGCCCATTTGTCCCAGAACTGATTCCAGCCAGCCCTGGTAAGAACGCACCGCCATGTAAACCGGGCGACCCAGCAGAGGCTGTAGTTGTCCAGGGAGGGTGTTAATCAACAAATTTACATCCTCCACCGAGGGATGAATAAGAGGATTAATATAAAATCCACGCGGACCAGAAGCTCCTTCTACATACGCGACGATTTCCCCGTCTTTTTCATACACCAAGCCGGTCAATTGATGATCAGAAAATACTTCAGCGCACTGTACCAAAGAAGGTACCAAAGCCTGATAAAGCGAACGTACCTGAAATTCATCTGCGGATGTGACCGCCCGCCAATAGCAATCGGTCTGGTTCGCTTGCAGTTCATCAACTGGCAGCTGCCAGATCTGCTGCCAACCGTAGACTACAAAACCCGCGCGCCGCATGCGGGTAAAAAGCGGGCTGTCTTCAGGAAGCTCACCCACCAGGCTGTACGCGCCCAGTTCACCCGCTTTTTGTACCAGCCCATCCAGGAGATGCGGCAGGTGGTTTGAACCAGCCGGGTCATCGGGAATTACAAATGCCAGGTGCGCGGCGCGTTCTCCCAGGGTGAATTGAATCTGACCAATCAGCGCAGGTTCACCGTTTTCAGCCGGGTAAATACCCGTGAAAATTCCGCGGTTGGGGTTGAGATAATCCAGCATGGACGAAAACCCAATGGAATTTCCACGGGTTAAAAAGACGGAGCTATCCAATAGCTGAACCTGGTCTCGGGAGCGGTAAAGGGTGAGCAGATCATGCCAGGCAAGCGAGCGAATGTTAATGGGTCTTCTCCTTCAAATGCCATGCTGAAGTGAAAAATGATTCCACTTCATCTCTTTTCAGATTCTACCACGCGGCGATAATTGCGACAATCAAAGGTAGAATTGTTGGCTGGCAAAAGGGTTAAATGTTTTTTAATGAAATCCAAGATGTTTTTTACCTGGCGCGCTTGGTGTGGTTCGCGATATGCGGCAAATATCAAAGAAGGCGCAAGCCCTGCGCCCCTACATGGGATGGATATAGTTTCGCCTTCTTCCGGATGGGGTGGCTCTCAAAGAGTTCGGCACAAATAAAAAAGGACGCAATTCTTGCGCCCTTCTGGTTAATTTCCAATTCGAGAAATTACATTTTTCGCAAGCGCCAGAAATAAACCGCCAGTCCAATTCCAGCCAGCAGCATCAGCGCGCCGACAATTGCCAGCACCGGTGAGCGGCCGCCCTCGCTGGGAGCCAGCGGTTGGGCTTCAGAGCTCAATTGTGCGCCAAAATCCAGGATGGATCGGTCTCCAGCGCGCAAAGTGAGTGGATAATTCATCCCGGTGGTGGGGTTGTAACCTTCCGGGGGGGCGATGCTGATGTTGTATTCGCCTTCAGCAAGGTCCGAAAAACACAACGGCTCCAATTGAGCGGTGGTTTGCCCGGTCAGTGAGACTTCACCCTCACGGTCGG
>Ga0351874_1033_pt1 | contig 33162 bp, 30 predicted proteins | sample BONcelFGM3001C13_FD_206790 | JGI IMG/M metagenome (GOLD analysis project Ga0351874, IMG submission 206790) | Enriched cells from coal bed in the Powder River Basin, Montana, United States - BONCAT cells FGM rep3 HSBNCT.FGM.300.1.C13 ...
TCCTTCTGTCACTGCTCACCAGGAGAATAAGGACAGGGGCGTTCTGGTAGACCGCTGCGAGGAGCATTTCGGTCTCCCGGTGTTCCCTTGTCTCCCGGCTTTTAAGAAGGGCCAGCGAAAGGTCGCCTGCAACACACTCGACGATGCTCCCGGCGTCCGGGTCATCCCCGGGGAGCCGCACGAACAACCCCCCCGCGACAGAAGGGCCGTCATAAAGCCTGTGACCCGTCCAACCATCCGAACTCACGGTTTCCGCCGAGTCCAGGGTCAGCCGGACGAACGACGGATAGTCGCCCTTGGTTATCTTTTTTCGGATCTCTTTGTCGGAGGTGGATGAGCAGAAGAATACGGGGTGGTCGTTATCACCGTTCAGAAACGCGAAGTTGCGAGGGAACACCCCGTCTGAAGCAAGAATGATGCAGGTTTTCTCGAGGAGTTCTTCGGGAGAGCCCCCCTCCAGCAACACTCTCCCCACATCCAGTGCCGCCCTCAGCACCCCGATCATGGCACACCCTTCTGCAGGTTCACCTCAGAAATCGCTGCCAAATCGGAATATAGACTGCCCGTGGGGCAGAGGCCAGCTACCTTCCCACTTCTGCCGAGAACTCCCCGATCGTCCACTCCATGCGGAGCGCCCGGGTCACCGCCATGAGATCGGCCTCAAACCCCCTGAGGGCAGCAAGGTCGGCTTCGGGAACGCACACATTCATCCCGGAAAGCTCGGTGGCCATCGAGAGGTTGTTCTCGCTCTTGTGGCGTCTGGCTTCCTCGATGACGAGAAGGGCCATCTCACCGTACTTGAGCGCTTCGGGGTCGGGCGTTCCGGCTTCGGGCCAGGGCGCCGTGTGTATGCTGTCGTGCTTCTCGTGCGGCCTGAACACCAGGTTGTAAAGCTCGTCGGTTATGTGAACCATCACCGGGGCGAAAAGCCTGAGAACACCGTAAAGGGCCGTGTACAGGGCGTGCCGGGCGGCGTTTGCCGCTTTCTGGTCTTCGCCGTAAAGCCTTGACTTCACTATCTCGAGATAGTTGTCGCACAGCGCTTTCCAGAAAAAGGTCTCGGCTTCGGCGATGCATGACGAGTATTCGTACTGGTCCATGCCCGCGGTGGCCCTTGCGATGGAGACGGTAAGCCTGGCAAGTATCCATCTGTCAAAGGGGTGAAGATCGGGTGTTTCCCCGGGAGTGAAGCCTTCGAGATGCCCCGCAGCAAAGCGGGCGGCGTTCCAGAGCTTGGTGACAAGGCGTCTGCCCTCGCCCAGTACGTCCTGGCTGAAGACCACATCGGTGCCAAGCCTGCTCGAGCATGCCCAGTACCGAAGCTCGTCGGCGCTGTAGACCTCGAGCGCCGCCAGGGGGTCGCCCGCGACGTTGCCCTTGCTCTTCGACATCTTTTCGCGGTTGGGGTTGAGGGCGTGACCCGAGATCATCACGGTGTTCCAGGGTGTCGAGTCGTTGTGAAGGTGGGCCCTGACTATGGTGTAGAAAGCCCATGTCCTTATGATGTCGTGCGCCTGTGGTCTGAGGTTCATGGGAAGTGTGATGTCGCGCTGATCCTCCTCGCCCCACTTCACGTTGATCTGGGGAGTGAGGCTGCTGGTGGCCCATGTGTCCATGACATCGGTCTCGGGCAGGAAGTTGGTGCAACCGCAGCCGGGGCATGGTTCTTCCGGGGAGTCCGCCAGGGGATCGACAGGGAGCTGGTCAGGCGAGGCAAAAAACCGGTTCGCCGCAGCCGGCGCAGAACCACACCGGGAAGGGGACACCGAAGTACCGCTGCCTGGATATGCACCAGTCCCACTTCAGGTTCTCCACCCAGTGATCGTACCTTACCCGGAAGTGGGAGGGGCGCCAGTCAACTTCCGCGCCTCTCTTCAGAAGTTCTTCCTTCATGTCCAGTATTTTTACGAACCACTGCTGGTTGACAAGGTACTCGAGGGGTGTGCCGCACCGTTCGTGAACATTCACCGGATGGGTTATCTCTTTGCCGCCCTGCGCGAAACCCTCTTCCCGGAGCTTCTCGACGATGACCTGCCTGGCCTTCTTCCAGAACATGCCCTCGAGAAACCCGGCCTTCTCGTTCATGTGACCGCGTCTGTCCAGGATAATGCGGAGTTCGAGCCCGTAGTCCTGCCACCACTGGATGTCAGTCGTGTCACCGAAGGTGCAGCACATCACGGCGCCGGAACCCTTCTCCCTGCTCACGGCCGGGTCGGACAGAATGGTCACCTGGCGGTTGAAGAGGGGGACGCTGACCTTTCGGCCCAGAAGATGGCTGAACCTTCTGTCTTCGGGGTTGACGAAGACCGCTACGCATGCCGGCAGCAGTTCGGGCCGGGTGGTGGCTATGGGAATGCTTCCCGAGCCGCTCGCCAGGGGAAAGACAAGGTCGTGGAAGAAGCCGGGAATGTCCTTGTCTTCGGTCTCGGCCTGGGCAACAGCCGTTCCGCACTCGGGGCACCAGAGCGTGGGGGATTCCTTGCGGTACACCCTGTCCTTCCTGACCAGGTCGAGGAAGGAACGCTGGCTGAGCCTTTGCACCCAGGGATCGATTGTCGTGTAGAGAAGGCTCCAGTCGCAGCTGAAACCGAACCTGGTCCACAGGTCCCTGAACTGCCCTTCGGCGTCGGCGGTGACTTCGAGGCAGAGCTTCACGAAGTCGGCCCGGGACATGTCGGTGGCCTTGACCCCCTTCACCTTCTCGGTGAACCTCTCACTGGGAAGCCCGTTGTCATCGAAGCAGAACGGGTAGAAGACCTGGTCGCCCAGCATTCGCCGGTAACGCGCCATGACCTCGGCCTGGACGTAGCTGAACACATGACCCATGTGGATCATGCCGCTTACAGTGGGCGGCGGGGTGTCTATCGAGAACACGCGCCGGCCCTGGCCGGGTGTGTACCTGTAAATGCCTGTTTCCGCCCAGGTCTTCTGAAGCCGGGCTTCGACTTCCCGGGGATCGTACCTTTTCGGCATGGACATGCCGGGGTGCCTCCTATTCCTCCCAGCCCCTGCTCATGAGCCGGGACATGACTTCCACGATGTTTTCGATGTCAACCCTGATCTGGCCCAGGGAATCACGGTCCCTCACGGTGACCTTCCCGTCCTCCGTGCTGTCGAAATCGAAGGTGACGCAGTAGGGTGTTCCTATCTCGTCGTTCCTTCTGTAACGCTTGCCTATCGAGCCCGTTACGTCGAACAGAACGGGCCAGTGGGGCCGAAGGGCCTCCAGCACCTTTTCGGCGCCCTCGGAGAGCTTCTTTGACAGGGGCAGGACGGCGGCCTTCACGGGTGCCAGTTTCCTGTCGAGTGAAAGAACCACCCTCTCGCGGCCCTCGACCTCCTCGGTGCGGTAAGCGTCGAGCAGAACCGCGAGGAAGGTCCTTCCCACTCCGCCCGACGTCTCCACGACATGGGGAATGAACTTCTCACCCGAGATGGTGTCGTGGAAGCGCAGGTCCTTTCCCGAAGCTGTCATGTGGGCGTTGAGGTCGTAGTCGGAGCGGTTGGCTATTCCCTCGAGCTCACCGAAGCCGTCGCCCCCCGCGAAGGGGAAGCGGTACTCGATGTCGGTGCAGCCCGCGGCGTAGTGTGCCAGTTCGCTCTGCTCGTGGGGCCGGAGCCTGAGGTTTTCGCTCCTTATGCCAAGGGTATCGGTGTACCACCCCAGTCTGCTGTCTATCCAGTACCGGTACCATTTTTCGGCGTCTTCAGGCCTTGTGAAGAACTCCATCTCCATCTGCTCGAACTCGCGGCTGCGGAAGATGAAGTTGCGCACCGTTATCTCGTTGCGGAAGGCCTTGCCGGTCTGGGCCACGCCGAACGGCACCACCATCCGGGTGGATGTGACGATGTTCTGGAAGTGCGTGAAAATGGACTGGCAGGTTTCAGGGCGAAGGTAGGCCACGGCGGTGTCCTCCTCGACAGGGCCCATGAAGGTCTTGAACATCAGGCCGAAATCCCTTGGCTCGGTGAGTTCGCCCCCGCACTCGGGGCAGGAGTCGCCCCTGAGCTGATCGGCCCTGAAGCGGCCCCGGCACTTCCTGCAGTCCACCAGGGGATCGTGGAAGTTCTTGAGGTGCCCGGAGGCCTCCCAGACACCCGGATGGGTGATTATGGCTGTGTCCACGCCCACCACGTCGTTCCGGGTGCGCACCATCCCGTTCCACCAGAGGTCGGTGATGTTGCGCTTCAGTTCGACGCCGAGGGGGCCGTAATCCCACGCGGACTGCAGCCCGCCGTATATCTCGCCGGACTGGTAAACGAAACCAAGCCTCTTGCACAGGCTTATGACATCACGCATCAGGTCGCGGCCGGTTTCCTGCGATTCGATCCCGGTTTCCTTTTCAGGTTGCATCGAGCATGTCCTCCATGATCCGAAGGGCCTTCAGTGGAAGCCTCTTCTCAAGGTGGGTTTCGGTGTATTCCCTGAGAAGGTCAAGGCACTGCCGGAACCCGCCGGCCCACAGCCTGACCTTCACAACTTTTTCGAGGGGCGTTCCGGCGGATTTCGCCAGAAATCCCAGAAGTCCCGGCGCCACCGGCTCTCCTCCCGGCGCGCACCCCGAACACACTACCCCCCCCGCGGAAGGGTTCCAGCGGGGCGGTGAGGGATCGGGCTTCCCGCACAGGGCACAGGCCTCGACCTGCATCCCGTGGCCGGAAAGCGCCAGAAGCCTCTGGATTCCGCCGCACAGCACCGGCATTGGCGAAGCCCCGCCCTCCAGGAGGCTGAACACATTGTCCAGCAGGTGGTAGACAGGTTCCGAGGGCTCGTTGCCGTAACTGACCACCGACAAAAGCCACTCGGAAAACACCGCAGCTGCCGCGAAGGCTCGGGGGTCCTCACGAAGGCCCTCGCGATGAGCAAGCACGGATGCCTCGACGACAGTATCCAGTTCACGCCCCTCCCTGCGGGAGAGGCAGAACTCCCCTTCGCTGAAGAGCTCCACCCTGCCCAGAAAGTTGCCCTTGGGACGAAGGCAACCCCTGGCCATGCCGCTGGCCCTTCCAAGATCAAGGGAGTACAGGGTAAGTATAAGCGATGATTCGCTCCAGCGTACCCTTCTAAGCACGAATGCCGGGGTGGTAAGCCTCAATCGGCCCTTTCCGACGGAGCGACTTTTAAAAGGAGTATCCGCTGGGCCCTGACCTTCTCGACCGTGAAGACATGCCCCTCCACCGTGACCGTCTCGCCGGGACGGGGGATGTGTCCGAGACTGCGGTAGACCAGGCCGGCCACGGTCTCGTAGTCGTCGTCCTCCTCGAAGGATGTGTCCAGAAGGTCGTTCAGGTCGTCGACGGGAAGCCTCCCGTCCACCCTGAACGCGCCCCTGCCAAGGGAGAACGAAAGGGGCGATTCGGTGTCGTACTCGTCACGGATCTCGCCGAACACCTCCTCCACCAGGTCCTCCATGGTTACTATGCCCGCAGTGCCGCCGTACTCGTCCACCACGATGGCCATGTGTATGCGGTGCGCCTGGAACTCGCGGAAAAGCTCGTCAATGCTCTTGTACTCGGGCACGAAATAGGCTTCACGCAGCAGCTCCTTCATGTGAAACCCCTTGCCGCCGACTGCAAGTACATCAAGGAGATCCTTGGTGTAAAGCACACCTTCGATGTCGTCGATCTTCTCACGATAGACCGGAATGCGTGAGTGGCCCGCCTTCCTGACCCTGTCCACCACGTCGGTGAGGTCGTCGGAAAGCGGCAGCGATACCATGTCGATGCGGGGAACCATAACCTCGCGCACTATCCTGTCCGAGAAGGAGAGAACCGAATCGACCATCTCCTGTTCCTTCTCAAGGTCGCCGGCGTCACCCTTCTCCCGTCTCTGCTCGAGCCACATGATGTCGGGCGGCGTGAAGGCCCACTCTTCGGGCACCGGTTCGTCGGAACGGTTCCTTCCAAGGAAAAGCGCCGCTGGAACTGTGAAAAGCACCTGCATGATCAGCATGGGGAATCTCAGGACACGGGCAGCCCTGTCGGGGTTGTTGTGGGCAAGCCAGGCCGGAAGGACCTCGGACAGCAGGATCGATGCCGCAAGCAGGACCAGCCAGCTCAGGGGGGCGAACCCCCCGTCCGGTGCCCCGGCCAGCAGGGCGCAGCCCGAGCCCAGAAGGGTATGGCCCGTGACCCGGGAAAGCCAGAGGATGCGAAGCCTTGAACCGGCTTCGCGACGCCTCTGGGCGGGATCGCGGCCCTCCTGTTCAACAAGGCCGGGCAGGGCTGCCCGCGCCGAGGAGGCGGCGGCAGTAAGCAGAAGACCTGTCAGGAGAACAGCGACCTCGACGGGAGTGGGGCTGATGTCAAGGCCGAGATAAGAGCCGGGGCTCATTTCGACACCCCGGCAAGGAACTCGGCTGTCAACTGCTCCATGAGTTCCGCCTTCTCGGGCGTGTGATGGCTGAAACCCCTCAGGTGAAGCCATCCGTGGATGATCCGTTCAAGGACCTCGGAGAGCGGCGGCGCCATCCTGCCATCAACGAAGATGGTGCCTTCGGGGGGGCCGCCGGGATCGGAAAGATCGAAGGTGAGCACATCGGTTGGCCTGTCCAGCATTCTGAAACGCCGATTGAGCATGCGCATCATGCCGGGGTCGCAGACCACCACTTCGATCCTGCCGTCGCCCTCGAGGATCGGTGCAAGCCTTTCATGAAGGCCCTGAAGCAAAGGATCGGGCTTCTCCAGGAGCACTTCGATGATCAGGGACGAATGCTGGTCAAACTCCATGGGGGTAGTTTTTCACCCTTTCATAGTCCGCCTTGAGAAGAATGTCCAGGAACACATGCCAGACATCCTCCTGCATGGACCTTGTCAAGCCGCACAGGTCGTACTGACCCTCGGCGTCCTTTTCCTTTATCGTGCGTTTCACCGTGTCCGCTATCTCGCTCTTGCTTTTCAGCATCCTTGCGGCGCTGGAGGCCGAGTCGGCGGTCATCACCAGGGCGGCCTCGATGCTTCTCGGTTTGGGCCCGGGATAGCGGAAGTCGTCCTCGTCCACGACCTCGTCCGGCTCCGCCTCTTTCCGGGCTTTGGCCAGAAAGCTCATGGTAAGTCCCATGCCGTGGTGCTCACGGATGATGTCTATAACCTCCGACGGCAGATGGTGCTTCCTGGCCAGTTTGACCCCCTGCTGCACGTGATCGATGACAAGGGCCGCGCTTTCGCGGGGGTCCATGTAGTCGTGGGGGTTGTAATATGACTGATTCATCATGTTCTCGATGAACATCCCGGGCTGCTTGAGTTTTCCGATGTCGTGGTAGAAGCCGCCCATCCTTGCAAGCTCGGGGTTGGCGCCCAGTTTTGTGGCGGCCGCGGCCGCCAGCTCGGCCACCTGCAGAGAGTGGGTGTAGGTCCCCATGGCTTCCTCGCGCATCCTGACCCGGAGCGGATGGCCGTCGCTGAGAAGCCTCGCGTGAGTAAGCCTTGTTGTGACCCTGAAAGTCATCTCGACGGGATGGACGAGGATCCTGGCGATGGCCAGAGATCCGAAGGGCACCACGAAAAGGATCACGATGACCGGTGCGTCAAAGGGAAAGCCAGGACCGATCCAAGCCGTGTGCAGGGCCCAGTAGACAAGCAGGCTGCCGGCCACGGAGATCAGAAGCGAGAGTGACAGGTCGCGCTCGGTGAGCTGCCTGAAGACCCCTGAAGCGAATGCGGCGGGAACCGCCGACACAAGGAATGCCGTGAAGGGGCTTCCGCTTCCCAGAGCAGCGACCGCGCTGAAGATCATTGCAAGGAACCAGGCGTGGTAGACCCCAGAAGAGTCGAAGAAGACGGCGGTCATGCACGCGCCGAAAACACTGAATGAGATCACCTGAAGCCGCGCCGAGCCCGTCATCTGCCACAGAAGGCCGGTTGCCGCAAGGGAGGCAATCCAGATGCTTCCCAGCAGCAGCACCCGCGCCGGCGAGGTGAGAACCCTTCCCATGGCCCTGGCGCCGTACATCACGGCCAGCAGGACCAGGAGCGCCGCGGGGATGAACCTCGCACCGGTGCGCAGGGGTCCGGGAAATGAGAGGGAACTGTTCATCGCGTCGAACACCCTGAAAAACTCGTCATCGGGCATGTCGCCAGGATAGAGGAGGGTGTCGCCCGGCGCGAAATGGCGCTCGACCACCGGCACCCGCTCTTCCGCTTCTCTCATGGCGCTTTCACGGAAGGAGACAGCCGGAACAAGGTCGGCAAGAAGCAGCGTCGATATGCTCTCTGCGACAGACGCGGAGAAAACCGGCAACAGGTCGCGCCTCAGGAACTCCCTGGCTTCCGAGACATCGGTCAGGCTTTCCCATGTGCCCGGGACGAGGCTTTCCTCGTTCATCACAAGCACAACCGAATCGCTGGAGCCAAGGGTTCTGAGTTGGGCCTCGTCGATCAGGCCCGTTCCGTAGTAGTCGTTCCTGGAAATGCCCGCAAGGAATATCGAATCGCCCCCGGACAGAGCAAGCGCGTGCTGCAGGTTCTCAAGTGAAGCCCGGCGTATCCCGGGGGCGTGGATCACGAAAACCGGCGCCGCGTCTCGGGCAAGGCTTCTCAGTGAATCGAGCGTTTCGGCTCTGTACTCGAGTTCGAACCCGACCGGTGTGATTATGCCCTCGGGGACCGGCTGGCCCAGAACGGGGCTGACATCGGAGAGAACGGCCTTCCCGCCGAAAAAGGCGAACCAGATCACAAGGAAGCCGGCTGCCACCACAACAGCCATGCTCTGCCTGCCCCAGCTACCCGTCATTCTCCTCCGAACTACCGAATGCCTCGATTATTTTCTGTACCAGGGGATGTCTGACCACGTCTTCCTTTTCGAGATAGATGAACGCCACGCCGGGTATCTGCCTGAGTATCTTCTGGATCCGTACCAGACCCGAGGCTGCCGGGGGCTTCAGGTCTATCTGGGTAACATCGCCCGTCACCACGAGCCTGGAACCGTAACCCATCCTGGTGAGGAACATCTTGAGCTGTGTGAGGGTTGTGTTCTGGGCCTCGTCAAGAATAACGAAAGAGTTGTTGAGCGTGCGTCCCCTCATGTAGGCAAGGGGCGCCACCTCGATAATGCCGGCCTCCATGTTCCTGGCCGTTCCGGCGGGCGTGAGCGTGTCGTCGAGTGAGTCGTAGATGGGCCTCAGGTAAGGGTCTATTTTCTGTTGAAGGTCGCCGGGGAGGAAGCCCAGGTTTTCCCCCGCCTCGACTGCGGGGCGAGTGAGTATGATACGTTCCACCCTTCCGTCCCGAAGGGCACTTACCGCCGCGGCCACCGCCAGGAACGTCTTTCCTGTTCCGGCCGGGCCTATGCCGAAGACCAGCTCGTTGCTCAGCATGGCCTTGAGGTACTGCTCCTGTCCCGGCGAGCGCGGAACTATCCTGCCCGACCTTCCCGGAACGTCCATTACAATGGCTGAAGCCTTCATCCCGGGAAACTCCATGGCTTTGGCGACCGCCGCCGAACTCACTGCTCCGCCCGACCTGATCTCTGACAGCAGTTTTTCGACTGTAGCCTGGGCCCTGTCGAGAGACCCGGGGCTTCCGCTGAGCAGAAGAGTGGAGTCACGGAACACAGCCCTGACGCCCAGTTCACGGCATATCTCGCGCAGGTGAACGTCACCGGGGCCAAGGATGTGCCTGGCGTCTTCGGGAGGTAGTGGGATGCGCCTTCCCGTCGCGGGCTTCATGGGTGCTTCAAGTGAACAGGCTCCCCGCCCGTATGGGACAGGGAGCCTGAAACACGGTTCACTATCGCTGGTTAGCGGGTCGTACCGCGGGTTGTGCCGCGGGGGATAGTGAGAACCTGGCCCGGGAAGATCAGATTGGGGTTGCTGATCTTGTCACGGTTGGCTTCGTAGAGCTGGGGCCACATGCCGCGGTCGCCGTAGACGATGCCGTAGCCTGCGATCTTGCCCAGGAAGTCGCCCTCGATGACGGTGTAGCTGCTGGCGTAGGGAACCGGAACGATGAGGGTGCGGCCGGCGTAGATAAGGTTGGGGTCGCTGATGGTGTCACGGTTGCGGTCGTAGATCTTGGGCCACTGGCTGCCGTCGTTGAGGTAGTAGTGGTAGCTGGCGATGCGCCAGAGGCTTTCGCCCTCGACGATGAGGTGGGGAACACCGGAGCCGCGAAGACGGGTGATCTCGCCGCGGAGCCAGGAGATGTCCTGGTTGAGCTGGTTCACAGTGGCCTGGAGCTGGTCCCTCTGGGCGCGAAGCGGAAGGACCTTGGCTTCCCACTCGGCCACCTGGGCGTCGGCCTCGGCCTTGCGCCACTCCCAGTAGGCGATCTGCTGGGCAATGTTCTTGTTGCCCCAGGCTTCGACTTCGGCCTGGGTAAGCTGGGACAGCTCCTGGGCGGACCAGGTGCGGGCGAAGCCCACGGCCGCCACGAGGATCAGAGCCAATACGAAAAGATTACGCATTTCTCATCCCTTCCTAGCGGCCTGTCCCGCCGAGACTTTCGTACTCGGCCTGGAGTTCTGCCTTTTCCTGCTGGAGCTGCGGGATCTGCTGCTCAAGCTGAGGAATCTGCTGGTTCAGCTGCTCGTACTCGTTCTGCAGGCTTACTACCCTGGCTTCAGCGGCGAGTGCTGCCGAACGGGCGTTGTCACGGGCGCGGATCTGCGCCTGGCTTGGGCCGCAGGCAGTGAGCAGCAGGGACACGGCAAGGATCACAAGGCAAATGCTGCGAGTCCTGACCATCCCCGATACCTCCTTCCGGTTGCGTTTGGTTGTTAACACTTTCTTCCCCTCGAACCCCCGGAGGGGTTCATCCCCTGAATCAACATAACACTTGAACCTCTCTTGGGAACTGTACCCTAAAGCGGATGGAATCAACTGTCAAGCTTGGTTTTCTTCCATTCGTTTTTCGGGAGGATCGGTGCCGGGTCGAAACTTCCCAATAGTGGATAGATAACGAAAAAGGGCAAGGGAGGTCAACAGCCCGGCGGCATCGGCCGAAAAGTCCAAAATGTCGCAATACCTTCCCGGAACGTAATGCTGATGCACTTCATCAAGGGCAGCACAGCACAGCCCCGAAAGGCTCGACCACAGGAAGGGTCTGTTCCTCCACATGTCGCGGTTGAGGTGCAGGGCGAACCCAAGCCCCGCGAACTCGAGGAAGTGAAAGACCTTGTCCTGGTGGGCGAAGAGAATGAAGGGGGGCTCGAGGGACGGTTTGCTGCTGAGCCAAAATATCCCGAGCGCAACTGCTCCGAGAAAAAGACGCCGGGCTGTCAGCACCGGGTCTTCCCGAACTGGTCGACGGAGAGGACCGCCGGCCCGGCGCCCTTGTTGAGCACGGCGCCCAGTGCGTCTTCTGCAAAGAAAGGCAGCCTTGGGATCATGCGGTCCACCCGGGAAACCGCTCCGCCCACGGCGACCGACATTGCAGCCTCCCTTTCCCCCGCCGCGAAGGGGGTGACGCTGAAAGCCTCCATTATCCTCACTGCGTAAGCCTGTGCCGCGGCGCGGTCGGCTCCCGGCATGCAGACGAGGAACTTCCCGGGCGAAAACCTTGTCATCCCGAAGGTTCCGCCAAGGGTGTCCGCGATCCGCTTAGCGGCATCACCGAGCAGGCTGTCGCAGATGCGTGGTCCGTGCTCGGCGTTCAACGCCCTGAACCCGCAGATGTCAACCGCGAGTACCGCCACCGAGAGCCCCTTCCTGACATCGTTGACAAGTCCAAGAAGCTCTTCCTGGAACGCGGCGTAGCAAGGCAGGCCGGTGAGCCTGTCCCGGTCCGAGAGCGATTCCACCCGTTCGAGGGCGGCCATCCTGGCTGAGAATACGCCAAACACCGCACCGGCAGCCTCGAGCTGCTTCGCGTGCTCGGGGGTCACCCCGTTCTCTCCGGCGCTTTCCACCACCAGCGCGCCGAAGACAGCCCTCTCCGAGAAAAGGGGGACGGCGCAGCAGGAACCGACGGGCTGCTGGGGATCGTCATCGGAGATGAAGGGTCTTATCGAGGAATCGCCCCTTCCCACGGCCCTGCGATGTACGACCCGGCGATTCGAGACGGCCCAGCCGGCCACGCCCTTGTCCGCCGGAAAAAGCCGCCCCCTGCGGCCAGAACTCATTGAGCCCAGGGTTTCGTAGGCCTGAAGCTCCCTGCCGTCTTCGGTGAGCACCGCAACTGTAACAGTGGAGCTGTGGATGTGCCTGGCGAGGTTGACAACCATTGAGTGAACGGCCGCCTTCAGCCCTCCCGCCGAGCCGAGTTCGATGCAGATGTCCGTGAGCATTCCCCCCGTGGGGCCGGCGGTTTCCCCCCACGCCGCGGAAAGGACACCGGCTGCGTCGAGCAGGACCTCCCCGGCCTCGGATGGAGCGGGTCTGCTGTGGAAATCGCACGCGTAGAACCCCCCGACGATACCGTTCCGGGAGAGTGGCATCATCACCACGCTTGCTGTGCCGGGGTCTTCAATGTACCAGGGCAGCCTCCGGTCCACAGTTGCTTCCATGGTGACGAGCCCCACGGACATCAGGGCGGCCGACATGAAGGGATCGGATGGCGAGGGCAGGAACGACTCGGGCACTGATCCGGAGGACGCGAGGAAATCGGAGAGCCTGAGGGCGCCCGCACCGTCCCGCACCACAAGGAAAACCCCGTTGGCGCCGGTTGCCCTGTGAAGCAGGGGAAGCATGCTTCTGGCAACATCCTCTGGAAAGAACCCGGGTTGCGATTCCTTTCGTGCTGCATTCTGGTGAACGCCGGGACGCGAATGGCGCTCGAGAAGAAGGTCGGCCCCGAACATGCTCAGAAAGGGTGCGGCGAAAGCGGCAAGCCCACCGGGAAGAAGGTTGAGAAGGGCAAAGGGGGTTCCCCACCCCGGCGAAAGGTGCCCCAGCAGCTCGGTAACCGAAACAATGATCCCGGCGTGGTACAAGGGTCCTTCAATGGTGGGCATGCGCATCCAGATGAAGAGAAGCGGATAAACGGCAACGGCAGGGGTGAAGGCGCCCCCCAGAAGCCTGACCGAAAGGGAGGCTGCGGCGACGACGCACAACACCAGACCCGGCCGTGGCGTGCTGTCGCGCACATGGAGGTGCCAGGCGAAAAGCAGCGTGGCGGCAAGCAGAACAGCGCCCACCGCCGTGCCGGGAAGGGTGCCCGAAACCGGATAACCCGCGGCCAGAACGGCGAAGGTCAGATGGGATACTGCATACAGAGCTGTCTCCATAGATGCTGAATGTAACGAAAACGCCCAGGCGTGTGGAGGGGGTTGACGCGGTTGACATGAGCTGAGATGATTACCATGTCAGTTTGGCGCAGGCCCATTTTCGCAACAACCCAATTCAGCCTTCAGCCTCAACCTTGTTCGGTCAACCTGTATTCCGCCTTCATCGCGGTAGAATCTCATGCCATTGTATAGAAACAACCGACAGCAGAAACGGAAGGATCCCGCAGCCCCAAGGGAGCCCCGGGACTACAGGGAACCTGAAACCCAGGCCAGGCCGTCTTCCAGGGGCACTCATCCGGCATTCACGGGGCCCACATCCAGCGAGTTCGAAAGCAAGACTATCGCAGAGTTGCAGGCCCTCGCAAAAGAGATCGGCATAAAAAGGGTCTCGGGGGTGAGAAAGGGCGAGCTCATCCAGAGCCTTCTCGAGGCTTCGGCCGAGAAGAACGGTTTTGACTATGCAAGGGGTGTTCTCGAAGTCCTGGGCGAAGGCTACGGCTTCCTCAGGTCCCCCGAGTGCAACTACCTGCCGGGCGTTGAAGATGTCTACGTCTCGCCTTCCCAGATCAAGAAATTCTCGCTTCTCACCGGCGATACGATTACGGGGCAGGCCAGAAGGCCCCGCGAGGGCGAGAAGTACTTCGCCCTTGTGAGGGTGGAGAACATCAACGGGCTTAACCCCGAAGCCAGCAGGAACCGCAGGAAGTTCGACGATCTGACCCCCTTCTACCCGGAAGAGAAGTTCTCCCTCGAAACATCCCCTGACGAGTACTGCGGACGCATAATGGACCTTCTGGCACCGATAGGCAAAGGCCAGAGGGCACTCATCGTCTCGCCTCCCAGGGCGGGCAAGACCATCCTCCTCCAGCACATAGCCAACGCCATAACTGCCACCAGCCCCGAATCCCACCTCATAATCCTTCTGATTGACGAGCGCCCCGAGGAAGTCACCGACATGAAGCGCAACGTCAGGGCTGAAGTGATAAGCTCCACCTTCGACGAGGCTCCCAAACGGCATGTTCACATAGCCGACCTCGTACTTGAGAAGGCGAAGAGAATGGTGGAGTGCGGCAGGGATGTTGTCATCCTTCTTGACAGCATCACCAGGCTCGCAAGGGCCAACAACCAGGTCGTCCCCCACTCGGGCAAGATCCTTTCCGGCGGAGTCGACTCCAACGCCCTTCAGCGCCCGAAAAGATTCTTCGGCGCGGCCCGCAACATAGTCGAGGGCGGCAGCCTCACCATCGTGGGCACAGCGCTGGTCGATACCGGCAGCCGAATGGACGAAGTCATATTCGAGGAGTTCAAGGGAACCGGCAACTGCGAGATCATCCTCGACAGGCGCCTGGCTGACCGCAGGATCTTCCCCGCGATAGACATAACCCGCTCGGGCACCCGCCGGGAAGACCTTCTCTTCACCGAAGACACGCTCAGCAGGGTCTGGGTCATGCGCAAGATCCTGGTCGAGATGAACCCGGTGGAAGCGATGGAAACCCTTAAAAAGCAACTTTCCAAACACAATTCCAACAAGCGCTTCCTTGACAATCTGGTCACATCGGAATAGATTTCGTGCGGTTTTTCCATGGAGGATCTCAAGTGAAAAAGGGCATTCATCCCAAGTACAAGCCCGCCGTGTTCTCCTGCGCATGCGGCAACACGGTGAGCACCCACTCAACGGTGGGTGACGTGAAGTATGACATCTGCTCGGCCTGCCACCCCTTCTACACCGGCAAGCAGAAGCTTATCGACTCCGCCGGCCGCGTGGACAAGTACCTTCGCAAGTACGGTCTGAACAAGGAAGAAAGCACCGGCGGAAACTAGCCCGGCGGAGAAGAGTTGTGGCGGGGGGCGTGCGCGCCCCCCGCTTGTTCTCATGGACGGGAGGGCAATTTGCCTGCTTCGAGTTCCCTTGGCGGCCAGGCTCTCGTGGAGGGTGTGTTCATGCGCTCTCCGGCGGGTTCCGCGGCGGCCGTCCGCATGCCTGACGGCAGGATCCTTGCCAGGCGTTTCAACGTGCCCCTTCTCTCCGCAAGCGCGGCCATCTGGAAAAAACCGGTCTTCCGGGGCGCCGCTTCACTCATCGATTCGATGCGCCTTGGTTTCACTGCGCTGAACTGGTCCGCCGAGGCCGCCGAGGGCAAGAAGGGCAAAAGCGGCAGCGGCTGGCTTACGACACTTGTCGCGGTTGTCTTCGCGGTCGCCCTCTTCTCGTGGCTCCCGCTAAGGCTGTCCCAGTGGGTCTTCCCGGGGGCGGACACATCGGGACAGTTCGTGGTTCACCTCGCGGCGGGGCTTCTGCGGATGGTCTTTTTCCTGCTCTACATAGCCGGGATCTCACTCATGCCCGATGTCAAACGGCTGTTCGCGTACCATGGCGCCGAACACCAGGTCATTCACGCGTGGGAGGACGGCGAAAGCGACCTAGCCGCGGCGGGCAGCACCCGGAATCCAGTGCACCCCAGGTGCGGAACGAGCTTCCTCCTGTACGCCATGATCATCACCATTCTTTTCTACACCATCGTCGACTCACTTGTCGTTGCGTTTCTCAATGTTTCCCCCGGCCCTCTCGTCAGGGTCCTCTACCACCTTCCCCTGGTTCCCCTTGTCATGGGGCTTTCCTACGAGGTCCTGAAGATCGCTGACCGTCACCTTGAAACATCTGCCGTGGCAAGGTTCTTCTCCGCCCCCGGGCTTCTCCTTCAAAGGCTCACCACCCGTACTGCGGACAGGTCAATGCTCGAGGTGGCGGCGGTCGCCGCCGGGCTCGCCCTTGGCAACGACCAGACCGGCAACCCCGAAGTGGAGATGGCGGAGTGCTGAACTCAATGAGGATCGATGGCATCCGCGAGCGCATTTCACAGATAGACGGAACGCTGTGCGATCCCGACACCCAGCGGAACCCAAGGCTTCTTCGCGAGCTGAACACCGAAAGGAACTCTCTCTCCCGGATACTCGACAGCCTGGTGGCCATATCCGATTCCCGATGCCTTCTGGAAGAGATGCAGGGGGCATTGACAGGCGACGACGAGGAACTGCGCGAACTCGCGCGAGACGAGATCCCCGGGATAGAGCAGCGGCTTCGTGAGCTCGAAACCGGGCTGAGGGTGCTGCTCATACCCCCCGATCCCAACGATTCACGCAACGTGGTAATGGAGATCCGCGCCGGGACGGGAGGAGAGGAGGCCGCGCTGTTCGCGGGGTCGGTCTACGGCATGTACTCTTCCTATGCCCTCGCGAAGGGCTGGCGGATCGAGCCCATAAGCGCCCGTGAGAGCGAGAAGGGCGGCTTCAGGGAGATAGTGTTCGGCCTTTCGGGAGACTGCGTCTACAGCCGCCTGAAGTACGAGGCGGGTGTCCACCGCGTCCAGAGGGTCCCGGAAACGGAGAGCTCGGGCCGCATCCACACCTCGGCGTGCACAGTGGCCGTTCTCCCCGAAGCGGAGGACATAGAGGTCGACATCGATCCTGAAGACCTTCGAATCGATGTGTTCCGTTCGTCGGGGCCCGGCGGCCAAAGCGTGAACACCACCGACAGCGCGGTACGGATAACCCACGTCCCGACAGGAACGGTCGTAAGCTGCCAGGATGAGAAGAGCCAGCACAAGAACCGCGCGCAGGCCATGAAGGTCCTGCGTTCAAGGCTTCTTGCCGCGAGGCAGGAGGAGGAGATGGCAAAAAGGTCCGAAGCCCGGAAAAGCATGGTCGGCTCGGGCGACCGCAGCGCGAAGATCAGGACCTACAACTTCCCTCAGGGCAGGGTCACCGATCACCGGATACATCTCACCCTCCACAACCTTCAGGGAGTCCTCCAGGGCGACCTCGACGCTCTGATCGATGCCCTGGTCGCCGCCGACCAGGAGAAAATGCTCTCGGACCGTTCCGTGAAATGAACCTTCACCTGCTCGTGAAGGAACTCACCGCAATAGTTTCAGGCACAGACCAGCCGTACCGGGAAGCCAGGCTTCTTGCGGCCTCCCTCTTCGGGGGTGACATGGCGGCGATGTACCGGAGTTACCGAACCGATGTATCGCCCGAAACCGCCTCCCGCCTGAGACTGGCCGCTGTGAGAAGGGCCCGGGGCGAACCCCTTCAGCACATACTGGGCGAAGCTTGGTTCCACGGGCGGAGGTTCATCTGCGACGAAAGGGCGCTGGTGCCCAGGCCCGAGACCGAAACCCTGGTGGACGCCGTGATCGCCGCCGGCCTGCCCGAAAACCCCAGGATACTGGATGTCGGCACCGGAAGCGGAGTGGTAGGCATCACGCTGGCCCTCTCGGTCATGGGAAGCACGGTTTCGGGGACCGATATCAGCCCCGGGGCGGCCCAGCTGGCAAGGGAAAACGCTCTGCTTCTGGGCGCGCGAAACTTCACGGTCATAGAGACCGACCTCACCGCCGGCCTCGAAGGCGGTTTCCACGCGGTGGCCGCCAACCTGCCGTACATACCTTCAGGCGACATTCCCGGTCTTATGCCCGAAGTCCGGTTCGACCCGGTCACAGCCCTTGACGGCGGGCCTTCAGGGCTCGACTGTACGGGCAGACTTGTGTATGAAGCGGAAGGGGTGCTGCTTCCACAGGGGCTGCTCGCCATCGAGATCGGGTGCGACCAGTCCCGGGATGTCTGCGCCATGCTTGGAAAATGGAGTGATGTGAAGGTTTTGAACGACCTCGCGGGAAGACCGAGGGTGGTAACGGCAAGGCGGAACCCCTGATGGCCAGCAGACTGCAGGTCTGCGCAGGCGGGCTTCTGATGGGGGGCGGGGCTCCCGTATCGGTGCAGTCCATGACTAACACCCCCACGAAGGACGCGGCGGCCACACGCGCGCAGATCCGTGCCCTGGCTTCCGCGGGAGCCGCGCTGGTACGTGTTTCCGTTCCCGATGAGGAGTCGGCCCGCGCGCTCCCCGAGATCCTTGAGAACACACCTGTGCCCCTTGCGGCCGACATCCACTTCCAGGCTGACCTTGCCCTTCTCTCCCTCGAAGCGGGCATACACAAGCTCAGGCTGAACCCCGGCAACATCCGCAGGCGGAAGGATGTCAGGCGGATCGCCGAGAGGGCCGCGGAACTGAACGTGCCGATAAGGGTCGGGGTGAACTCGGGAAGCATCCCGGGCGACGTGAGGGAAAAGTACGGGTCCGGGGTCGACGGCCTGTGGGCCGCCGCCGAGCGCCATCTCGGGCTCCTCGGTGAGACGGGGTTCACCCGGATCGTTGTCTCCATCAAGGCGTCCGACCCAATGCTCACCGTATCGGCAAACCTCAAGGCGGCATCTCTGTGCGACCATCCGCTGCATCTCGGCGTAACCGAGGCAGGCCCCCCGTCCACCGCCGGTGTCCGAAGCGCGGTGGCCATGGCGCTGCTGCTCTCCCGGGGCGTTGGCGACACCATCAGGGTCAGCGCTTCGGGCTCCCCACTTGTGGAACCCCCCATGGGCCTTGAAATATTATCTTCACTGGGGCTGCTTCGCCGGGCAAGGGTGGTGAGCTGCCCAACCTGCGCCAGGGCAAGGCTCGACGTGGCGGCACTGGCGGAAGAGGTGGGCATTGCCCTTCGAAACTGCGAAGCCCCCATCACCGTGGCGGTGATGGGATGTGAGGTCAACGGTCCCGGGGAAGCCCGGGAAGCCGACATAGCGCTTATTGGAACCCCCACGGGCATCCTTCTCTGGCTGCGCGGCAAGGCTGCGGGAGAGGTTGCACCGGAACAGGCACTGAAAACCCTGATGAGGGAGATCGCGCGGTTCTCCGCGCCGGGAGGTAACTGTGAACGAGAACGCAGTTGAGGCCGTCAGAAAGAAGCTCGTGGAGCGGAACATCGAAGAGATAGACATCCGTTTCTGCGATCTGCTGGGTTTCTGGAGGCATGTCACGCTGCCCGTGGCCCTGGGTGACGCCGACCTTTTCACAAGGGGCGTCGGGTTCGACGGCTCCACGCTTGATGGCATGACCTCCACCGAGGCGGGCGACCTCTGCCTGGTTCCCGACCCGAGAAGGATCTTCTTCGACCCCTTCATGAAAAAGCCCACGGCGGCATTCATCGGCGACATCATCCATCCCGATTCGGGAAGGCCTTTTTCCCGCGACCCCAGGGGTGTGGCCAGAAAGGCCACTGAACTGGCCAAGTTCGAGGGTGCCGCCACCGAAACCTTCTGGGCGCCCGAGTTCGAGTTCTACCTTTTCGACAAGGCATCTTTCTGGAGCAGGCCGGGCACGGCTGGGTACTCTTTCGAGCATATCGAGATGCCCTCTTCCGCCGAACACCACCAGAACATGGGGCTGGTTCACGGCACCCACTCCGCCTACCACATGATGCCCCCGCTTGACAGCATGCATGACCTGCGGGCGGAGATGACGGCCCACATGATCGCGGCCGGAATACCAGTGAAGTACCACCACCACGAGGTGGGAAGGTTCGGCCAGTGCGAGATCGAAACCCGCTTCATGCCCCTTCTGAACGCGGCCGACACCATCATGATCACCAAGCACATAGTCCGCAACGTCGCAATGAGGGGCAACATGGCTTCAACCTTCATGGCCAAGCCTCTACCAGCCCAGCCCGGAAGCGGCATGCACTTCCACATCTATTTCGAGAAGAACGGGGAACGCACCTTCTTCGACCGCGACGGTTACTGCTGCCTTAGCGCCATGGCCCGAAGCGCCATCGCCGGCATCCTTCACCACGCCCCGTCGCTGTGCGCGTTCACGAACCCCAGCGTGAACAGCTACCACAGGCTTGTTCCCGCCCAGGAGGCCCCGGTCTTCCGGTTCTTCAGCGGCCCGAACCGAAGCAGCGCCATCAGGATTCCCGCCTACGCCAGAACCCCCCAGAAGATGCGCTTCGAATACAGGGTCCCCGACGGCACGAGCAATCCGTACCTGTGCACCTCGGCCATCCTCATGGCGGCGCTCGACGGGATCAGAAAGCACATGGAACCCGAAGAGATGGGGTTCGGCCCCATAGACGACAACGTGTTCGCCCCCGGCTACGACACATCGGCCCTTGCCAGGCTTCCCGAGAACCTTGGGCAGGCTCTCGACGCGCTTTCGGAGGACAGGGCCTACCTCGAGGAGAACGGGGTTTTCGAGACGGACCTCATCGACAGCCTTATCCAGGTGAAACGGGCGGAGCTGGCCGGTTTCAGCGGCAACCCCCATCCCCTCGAACACATGCTCTACTTCTCGCTCTAAAGGAAGAAGGAAGGTAATGAAGCATTCACTCTCCAGCGCGCTGGTTTTCGCGCTGCTTCTAATGGCGGGCTGCGGAACAGCTGATCAGCCCACCCAGGATACCGCGACCCGGACCGGATCCGGTCCGGAGATACCCGAGGCCGACCTCTGGCTGACCATCTCCGACTCCATCGGCATCGAGCTTGGCGACAGCAACCTGGTGCTGGGCATGCCTGCCGTGGCGGCCTGGATGCCCGACAACAGGCTTGCCGTAATGGACATGCAAAAATACAGGATCTCCATTTTCACCCCCGGGGGCGACTTCATCACTTCGATCGGGCGCCAGGGAAGCGGTCCGGGCGAGTTCCTGCTTCCGTCATGGCTTTCGGTCACACCCTCGGGGGGGCTTGCTGTCTGCGACGCCATGGCCGGCGAGCTCGATTTCTTCAGCCCTTCGCTTGAGTACACCGGCAGCCTGAGCGGTTTTTTCCCGAGCCCTCCCGTGATCACCGTTTTTCTCGAAGACACCGCTTTTGTGGGAATGAAGCCCGAGTTCGAGCGGAACGACGACGGAATGTTCATGGGTTACCTCGTGGCACTGTGGAACACCTCGTCACCCCAGCCCGTCATCACGTACCATCGTGAACTCGCCCCCTTCGACCCGTCGGACATGTCCGGCATCACTGGAAACATGGTGGTCTTCGCCGTCTCCCCCGAAGGCTCCGTCTTCACCTCCAAGTTCTCGACCGAGGCGTACTCGGTGAACGGCTGGAACCCCGACGGCACTCCCCTGTTCACGATCACCGAGCCTTTCACCAGGGTTCCGAAGACCCAGGAGGACATCGACACCGAACGGCAGTACGTAAGGGACCGCATGCGTCAGGGCGGCGCCCCCGATTACATGGTGGAAACCTACGAGCCCGAGCCGTTCCGTTACGCCATCGTCTCACTGGGTATCGCGCCCGACGGGAACCTCTGGGTCGGCCAGGGCTCCTACAACCACCCGGTTTTCAGGGTGTACGACCACCTGACCGGCGATTACCTCTTCACGGCCGCCCTCGAGTTGACCGGGGGGACGCGCGACCTCACGGTTCAGATGAACCAGTGGGGCTTCATTGGGATAGACCAGATCAGCGCGGACTGGCCCCGGGTCTACGTTCTGGAGGAGCTGTACTGATGGTGCTGCTCGCGCTGCTGCTGTCTTTCGACACTGGCTGCCGTTTCCCGGAGAGCGGCAGCAGCGCGATCACACGCTTCCTTCCCGATTTTATAACCGAGTCCGTCGAAGCAGTTCGGGAAAAGATGTCGGACATCATGGCCAGATACGGCACGGTGGAATTCGGAGACTCAGGCCTCGAACTGCGGATCAGCCCGTACGACCCGTTCTCCGGACGCTCGAAGGTTGACCTCAGGATCAGTTTTTGAACAGGATCGCCCGCACGGGTGAGCCGTCGCCCCCCACGATCCTCAGTGGAAGGCACACAAGGGTGTAACGCCCGTGTTCGACACCTTCGAGAAGAAGGTTCTCGACCACCGGGATGCCCGCTCCCAGAAGCGCCAGGTGGGCATCGTCACAATCGCCCATGTCAATTGACATCTCCGCCGTGCCCACCAGTTCGGCTCCCCTGTGCACAAGCTCCGAGGCTTCGATCCCGGTGACGCTGCGGCTCAGAAGCACGGCAACACCCCTGCAGTGTTCGGGAACCGAGTCGCACACCAGGGCGGGAAGCACCATTCTGTCAAGGGGGATCATGTCGATCGAGGGGCCGCCCGGTATCCTGTGAAGGGGGGCGTCCATGTGGGTGCCGGAGTGGGCGCTCATCCGAAGCCGGGAAATGGTCCAGCCGTCCTGAACCACCACGGTCCTTCTGAATGGGGCATCACCGGGCCAGGGTCGGGTATCGCGGCAAAGGGGCCTGGTGATGTCGATCGCGCTGCTTCCGTTCATCGGTTCCATTCGCACTCTCCCTTCAGCGGGCAGACCGTACACCTGGGTCTTGCGGGAAGGCAGACACGCTGGCCGAATCTCACGAACACGTGGTTCAGCCCCGTCCAATCCTCCCTCGGGAACAACCTCATGAGTTCGGTCTCGGTCTGTTCCGGAGTCCGGGTTGCCAGAAGCCCGATCCGGTTGGAAACCCTGTGTACGTGAACGTCAACGCAAACCGCGGGTATCCCGTACGCCATGCCCAAAACGAAGGCGGCCGTCTTGCCGCCCACGCCCGGAAGGGCCGTGAGTTCGGCGCGGCTGCCGGGAACAATGCCTGAATGGCGCTCACAAAGAATCCTGGCGGTTTCACTGAGCTGCCGGGCCTTTACCCTGTAGAAGCCTGCGGGGCGAAGAAGCTTCTCGAGTTCCCCGATGGGTACACCGGCAAGCTCACGTGGTGTCGGTGCCCTCTGAAGAAGCCTTTTCGTGACCTTCTGCGTGACCGTGTCACGGGTTCTGAGGCTTACCACGGTTCCCACAAGGACATCGAACGGGCTTTCCCCGCCGGAGAGCGGCGCGGGCACGCCCAGTTCCCCCAGGTGTTCGGTCATGAGGCGAAGCGTTTCGGCCGGCGCTCTCACCGGATCCGCACCATTTTGATGCCGCGGCTTCTACTCAGGACCAACCCGAGACGGCCGTTGAACAGGTCGACCAGCTCCTCGCCCAATGCGTCTTTCCGCCAGCCGGGAACGCCGGCCATGCCCTGAAGGTCGCCAATGGACTTCGGGGGGTCATCGAGGAGGCGTTCCATTGTATCTTTCGGAAGGAGCACGGTGGGGGAGATCTTCAGCTCGGCTGACTTTTTCTTCAGAAAGATCCGCAGGATGTCCTTTCTGGCCGAGCGGCCCCAGTCCTGGTCGGGGGGTTCGATCCTGGGGGTGTCGGCCGGGGGATCGAGGGAACACCCCATGCTCAGCCTGACGATCTCCGCTCCGTACTTCTCCGTGAAACCGCCGGGAAGCCCCCGCAGAAGGGCGAGGTCGCCAGTGGTGGACGGCGCCAGGATCGCGATCCTGCAAAGCAGGGAATCCTGCGCGATGAACTGTCTGGGCCGGTTCAGGGAGCGGGCAAGCTCCTCCCGCCAGTTCACGAGCATCCACAGCAGGTTATGGTGCTGGGGTTTCACCTTGTCTGCCGAGCGGGTCCTTCTGAACTGGTCTTCAGGGGAGGTCATGTATGTGCCCGAATCGGTCAGATCAGCCGATTCGTCGAGAAACCACTGCATCCTGCCCTTGCGCTCAAGCTGGGCGCTGAGTTTTTCGTAAATATCGGGAAGGTACCTTACATCATCGAGGGCGTAGAGCACCTGGTCAGGCGACAGGGGTCTCGCTGACCAGTCGCTCATCGAGTACTGCTTGGGCGGCTTGGCCCTGCAGACCGACTTGACAAGGTTGGCCAGGCTCATCTGTTCGCCGTAACCCAGGAAGGCCGCGGCTATCTGGGTGTCGAACACGTTCCTTATCGTGATGCCCGGAATGTGGTGGAGAAGCACGCCTATATCGTTCCTGGCGGAATGGATCACCTTCACCACATCGGGGTTTTCGAGCAGCCGTCCCAGGGCGGACAGATCTGGCACGGCCACGGGGTCGACCGCCACGGGGCTTATGCCGGCGCCTGAGATCTGGACAAGGTAAAGATCGGGCCAGTAGCGCTTTTCACCGTGGAACTCGGTGTCGAGGGCAACGGCCTTCTCGCGGAGGCACCTTTCCACAAGTTCCGAGAGCCCCTCGGGAGTATCGATAAGTGGCGGCTGGGCCGGCGTCACGGGTTCACCGGAGTCGAGGCGTTGTGGTGACCGCAGGCCACACTGTCGCCCCTGAGGAAATAGTAGGAATAGCCGTTGTCCGGGCACCTCCAGCCGCCGCGCTGCCCCAGTGAGCCTCCCGAAAGGGTGAAAATGCTCTCGAGGTCGGGCGGCACGGCGTTGCCCTGGGCCAGGAACTCCCTCAGAACGGAGGCGACCTCTTCGCGCTTTTGCCTGCATGCGTCGGGCGACATCGAAATGCCGCCGCCCAGGTGTCCCGAAGGACAGACAACTACTTCACCGGCCAATTCGTAGGGCCTGCCCGAAACAGGACAGAGCGGCGAACCTGAGAGCGCGGCCTCCCGGCACTGAAGGACCGCTCCGCCGAAAAGGCCGTCAAGGGATGAGTCGCCGCCAACTCGGTACTCGGATGAGGACACCTCAAGCCAGACCACCCTCACGGTCCGGCCAGCCACGGCAGTCCAGCGAATCCCACGGCTGTCGATGCCGTCCATGAATACCCTGTCGGGCGCCGGCAGGCCCTCGAGCCCGGAAAGGAACCCGGGGGACGCCATGAGGCCCAGACTGTCAGTCAACATGCCCCATGCAGTGGAGTCGGGCCCCTCGCCTTCCGAAAGGGCTGAAAGGTACTCGATGACCCGGCTGGCCTGAGCCACACCCGGGCTCCGGGACCGTGCTGCCAGGGCCAAAAGGAAAAGAATGGTAACAACGAGGAACGGTACGGCCTTTCTCATTCCCTCGATCTCCCGCCTTCAGAGCTTCTCCCGCCGGTGCCGACGCTGAAGACGTCGCCAAGGTCGATCCCTATCCCGCTCAGCATTATTCCCCACTCCTTGTCAACGTTCTCACCGCTGAGCCTTATGTACACATCGACGGTGAGGTCAAGGTCGGGGTTGTCCAGCATGAACCCGCCCCTGAGGTCGAAGTAGCTTTGGTTACTGCCCCTGATGCTGACCGAACCCCCTGGGGTTTCGTAGCTGGTCTTGCCCCTGGTGGCAAACTCTCCGCCGATCCTCACGGAGAGTTCCGGGTTGACGGGGGCAACCATGAATCCGCACCCCCGCAGTTCCAGCCCGGGGGAGGTCTCGCTGCTGTCCCTCTGTGTTCCGGGAATTCTGTCCCATGCCGTGAAGTAATGCCTCAGGCCTCCGGTCAAATCGAACCTGGAACCCCCGCGGCCACCCAGGGGAAACTCGAAACTGGCAGCGATCTCAGCAGCCATGTGCGGATCGCTTCTTGGAGGGTTGGCGCTTTCGAGGTAGCCCTTGAAGGAGGGCCTGAATGCGCCCCTGATCAGGTAGTGGGGCGCTCTGCTCATCCAGCCGTCGAGGCTTATCCAGGGATCCGTGATGCCAAGACCCGTTTCCTCCGAGCCGGAAAGCTGAAGATACATTGGAACCACAAGGCTGATCGTGTGACTGGATGTGAGCCCGTATCTGCCGGTCCAGGCAGCCTGCAGAAAGCTCCGGGCCTCCCTGTACTCGTAAAGGCTGTCGAAGCCCAGGGTGTCGGTCTCCCAGTAGGATCCGGCCGAGAGGTAGCCTATGGCGAAATCGCCGCTGGATTCTGTTGACCGCAGGACCCGGGTCAGCCCGTTGTAGTAAAGGGGATCCCAGCCATTGCACACACCCAGAACCACTATGACGGCAAGGGGAAAAAGCGCTCTGCGACTGCTCATTATTCCTCCCGGACAAAGCTGACTGAAAAAGGACCGGTGTCGTCAACACAGGGAACGGATCGGATCGCCACACTCCGCACCAGAGACCCTGCCGGCCCCACCGCGAGCGCGTCGGTGAACGCTTTCACCGACGTTTCCAGCCCCTGAACCTCGATGCCAACGGAACCGTCAGGGTTGTTCCACACGGCGCCGGTGACGCGCAGGGACTCGGCAAGCCTCTTTGTCCACCATCTGTACCCCACGCCCTGAACTATACCTGTAACGGTGACACCCAAGCGGACGCGGCTTTCATCGGTCATCGCAAGCCCCTTCTATAAAACACCCCCCGAGATGGGGTCAACCTGCGTCATTGACTTGCCTTGCGTGGACCAAGCATGTTTGGTTGAAAAATAATATCTGTACCGGTCTGAAAGGAGACCTGATTTGAAAAGGGTTCTTTTTGCATTGATCGTAACGGTTTCCGCTGTAGCCATCGCGGTACCGGGCGCATGGGGAGTCAGGGGCCTCAACAGGATCAACAGCGCCATGCCTATGGGTTTCAACCAGATATGCTTCAACCTGATGACAAGCTACTGGACCGCCGAGACCACCTTCCTCAACTACCAGTACCATAGCCACAATACGGGGCAGGACTATCTGTTCCCCGAAGTGAGTAACAAGGAACACCTTTTCAGGGGCCTTTTCTCAATCGGCTACGGCGCCTGGGACTACATCGACGTGGGGTTCAGGCTCACCTACTATTCCAACCTTTACCAGCGCGGGCTTTACGAAGAGCGTTCCACCGGCCAATGGGAAGAGTTCAACGCCCTGAGCGACTACGGGGCCATGATCAAGGGCGGTTACAACCCGCTTCCCGGTGAACTTGCCGACGTGCTGTGGGCAGGGGCCGCTGCCTGGGCCGAGATGTCCCCCTCCGACAGCAACTTCGTGCAGTGCCGCGACGAGCAGGACGGCACCTGGTTCACGGGCCAGCCCATGAGCCAACTCCGCTACCCCTACGCTTCGAACGGCGACGGATTCGGGTTCGACCTCATAGCCACGGGCGATTTCGGGTACTGGGTTCCCATGGTCCCCATCCGCGCCCACCTGAACATGGGTTTTGCCAGCTACAGCCAGCAGTTCGACTATTGGGACTTCAGGGCATCTGAAACCGAAACCGGCTGGGATTTCTCCGACTCCACTTTCGTGAACCTCACCGTGAAGGACAACGTCCTCTCCTACGGGTTCGGTCTCGAGGTTCCCACCCCGTCGGCGGACATCCTGTTCGAGTACAAGGGCTACTCGTTCCTGGACCGCACGGGTGAGTCCCTTTCCTACCTCTCCCCGGGCATAAGGTTCAAGACCGCCTCGGGCATGTTCATCGACATCACCTACGACATGATCGGCGGCGAGTTCGATCCCCTCTACCACGACCTGGGCCACGGGCTTTACCAGGACAGCACGGTTGTCGTAACCGAAGCCGACCGTGCCGCCAGGGCGCCCCTTCCCATCCCGGGCGCCTACGACTGGGGCATCAGTTTCAACATGGGCTTCTCCGGCGACCTGGTGCAGACCACCGATCAGGGCCCAAGGCTGGGAACCCTCAACGGCACCGTAACCGACTCCCTCACCGGCCGCCCGGTCTTCGCCACCATTACATTCCCAGGCGTTCCCGTGTCGAACGTTACAAGCGATGCCCAGACCGGGTTCTTCGTGGTTCATGTGCCTGCGGGCGAGCTTCCCGTAACAGTCGTGGCTCCGGGCTACCGCCATTCTTCAACCGTGCTTTCAATGTCCCGCAACGCCACCCAGAGCATCGACTTCCGGCTTGCCCCCAACCTTGGCGCAGTGTCCGGCGCGGTGCGCGACGGCCAGGGCAGGGCCGTTGCAGGCGCTTCAGTTACCATCGGCAGCACCAGCCCCGTCACCGTCACCACCAACGCTGCGGGTGTGTATTCCGCCAGCGTCGAGGCAGGAACATGGCCCGTGACCGCGCAGGCCGGCGGTTACCTCACAGACAACCAGAACGTCACCCTCGCCCCCAACGCCACCACGACCCTCAACTTCACCATGCGGGACGCCCTGCAGGAGGGTCAGGTCATGAGCTTCGACAACATCTACTTCGACTCGGGAAGCGCGAACATCAAACCCGAGAGCTACCCGGTCCTTGACAGCGTGGCGATCCTTCTCCGCGACAACCCCTCCGCGCGTATCCAGATAGCTGGCCATACCGACAGCGACGGCAGCACCGCCTCGAACCAGAGCCTCAGCGAGCGCAGGGCGCAGTCGGTCCACCAGTACCTGGTCAGCAAGGGTATCGCCGGCAGCCGCATGACCAGCATCGGCTACGGCGAGGACCGCCCGGTTGTCGCCAACGACTCCGCCGCCAACAAGGCCCGCAACCGCCGCATCGAATTCACCGTCCTCAGCATTTAGGGGACGGACTAAGATAACTTAGTTTGTCGCAGTAAATATAAGAAGAGCCAGCACTTAAGCTGGCTCTTCTTCTTGCCTCGCACGATATCGTACCGGCCGACGGTCTAGTTCGCGCCCAAGCCTTCGAGCACTTCGAGAAACTCCTCGGGGGAGCCGGTAATACCCACCACCCGGTCGAGTTCGTTTCCCTGCGCATCGGTGAGAACCAGCGTGGGGATGCTGCTGACCGAATACCTCTGGGCCATGTCGGGCTCGTTATCTACGTTCACCTTGAGCGTTACGACGCCCGAGAGGAACTGCCTGTAGTCAGGCCTGGGAAAGTACTCGTCCGCAAGGGTCTGACAGGGCGGGCACCAGTCCGCATAGAAGTCGATGAAGATCAGTTTGCCCTCTTCGACAGCAAGGGCGGCCGCAGCATCGAAATCGTCGTGGATCCACTGGATCTCGGCATCGGTGCCGACCTCCGTCGTTTCAGTATCGGTCTGGGCAACCGGTTCCGCATGCTGGCCGCAGGCCACAAAGAAGGCTGTCATGCATAACAGTATCGCCATGAATTTCATTATGTCTCCTTTCGTACGGTTTGCGAAACATACCCGTCTTGCGTAGACAAGTGCCGGGAGGGAAAAAAATGAGGCCGAAAACGCCTGAAGTGACAGTGGATGCCATAATCGAGTCCCCCGTGGGAGCGATCGTCCTTGTGGAAAGAAGGTTCCCGCCGCTTGGATGGGCGCTTCCCGGCGGATTCGTAGACCCGGGAGAGAGCCTCTTTCAGGCCGTTCGCAGGGAGGCATTGGAGGAAACCGGCCTCAAGGTTGAGGTTCTGGACCTCTTTCATATCTACTCACGACCCTGGAGGGATCCCAGGGGTGACACAGTCAGCGCCGTTTTCCATTGCAGGGCAGACGGAACCCCATTGGGTGGCGACGACGCTGCAAGCGCGGCATTCTTCATGCCCGACAGCATTCCCACCCTGATGGCTTTCGACCACAGGGAGATAATCGGGGATTTCATCAGGTGGAAGACACTGGGAGTGAAGCCTTCCCTGGAGGCGTGATCCTTCATCGGAGAACCGTGCATCTTCTCCGGTCGCTGCCTCCAGGAGCGGAGATGGTTTGAAAGTAAACGCCTGCAGGCAGGTTCGTTGTGTCCCAATAGACGCTGTGCAGCCCCGCCGAAGCGTGTCCCTCGTGAAGGATGCTCACAACCCTTCCAGCCAGATCGTAAACGACAAGGTCAACCGGCCCAGGGGCGGAAACACTGAACCCGACGTTCACCACTCCCGAAACAGGGTTGGAGAGGTCGTTCAGAAAAGATGCCACGCCTTGAGGGCCCTGGCTTTCAATGCCGGTCGTCGTCCAGCTGATCTGAGTCTCAGTGGTTGGTGAGAACCCGAATTCGGTGCTGACCGCCTCCAAAAGGATAGTTGTGGTTTCCTCACCATCGGGTCTGGTCACCGCCGGAACGAAGCAGGCGTTGTTCGGGGTTGCCCAGAGGAATGCCCTGCTCTCGTCGGGGTTCTGCCTGTATACGTTGTAGCTGTAGATCGGGCCCGGGCTGTGGTTCCATCTCAACCGGATCGTGCCGTTGTTGTCATCGATCTGGTTGAACTGCTCGACCAACAGACCACCGGGAGCAGCGGGTTCGTTCTGTTCCCCCCTGACGATCCCCAGCCTTCCTATGCGGATCTGGTAGTCATCGATCACAGTCGTGCTCTGAAAACGAAGGGCGATCACGGACAGGGTGTCTCCGGCAATGCTTGAAAGGGGGAACTGCCATGTGTTCCAGCCCTGCTCCTGGCCGTCGGGAACGGCGAAGTAAGAGAACGACATTGGGTCGGTGGAGGTTGAAAGCGCAACTTCCATACCCGAGGGCAACCCTGCCGCCCCCCTGTTCCATGCCAGGACGAAACTGTCATCGCCCTGCAGCAGGGCATCGGTTTTATAAAGGTAGAGCATCGTTGTGTTCGACGGAGAGAGTTCTCCGGACACCTTGAGACTGCTGCCCCCGTAGTAGGGGACTTCCCAGTCGAGTTCAGGATAAAGTGCCGTACCATTGCTTCTGGCCATGTACCTCCAGGTGGGAAGCACATCCATCTGACTGCGGTTGTGCCAGGGATTCTCTGAAAGCACGCTCCCCTCGACCGCTGTACGGTAACCCTGCCCAGTGTTGAAGTTGGTAACGAACGGCAACACCGTAATCGGTGTCATCGCGGGAACGTAGTGCGCCATTCCTTTCCAGGGATGTGTTGTCTGGGTGTTGCCGGGGTCTCTGTTGGCTCCGACCCAGAACCGGTTTTCCCGTGTGTAGAAGGACGAGTGGCCGGAGGCGTTCGAATAGGTCCAGTTAGGGCAGTAAAACCCAAGGCTCACAACGTGATCGTCGCCCTCCGGGAACAGCCATGCCCAGTTCACGCCGGTATTGTAGCCCCCGGCCTGAACATCAACCCCAGCGTACAGATCGTACGGGCTTCTGCCAAGAGATATGGCGTGGTTGGCGGAGTTCAGAAGCCCGGCCTGGGTCCACCAGAAATTGAGGAACATCTCGTCGCTGACGGTCTGGCCCCCGTACTGGAAGAACCAGTCGTTATTGCCGTTCAGAGCGTTCTGCCATGATATGTTTCCGGTCTCCGTCATTGCGTCGTACCACTGAATCCTGATGTCGGAGTTCTGCTGAATGTAGAGCAGCATATCCCTCATGTCCTGGGCAAGCTGGGCATTCCCGCCTGCGGTTTCCTGGTTGATGAACCAACCGTCGAACCCGTAGTACTCCGCCACTTCGATGAGCTTGTCGGCGACGGGAAAGGTCCCGCCTTCCTTCTGAACGAAGTCCCACACCCATTGGATCTGGCCTCCGTACTGGGTCGGAGGAAAGAACACCGTTCCGTAGACCGGCACTCCGTTCCGGTGTGCTGCATCGATAACCCCCGGATTCGGCGCGAGTATGAGCCCTTCGCCCGCGCTTCCTCCCCAGAAGGTGAGTTGCTGTATGTACTGCCAGTATCCGAAAGCATAAGTGTCGATACCTGGTCCGCCCTGGGAAGGATTGAAGCTTGTGGATGGGTACATGATGCTGATGGCCGTGATGCCCGCCTGGCCAGGAATCGCGTGGGCGTTGCATTGTGTGTCGCCCAGGCTTCTTGTCGCCAAAGGAATGGCGCTTCTGTTGAAGGGTGCGTCCGGATCGGAATAGGGGCTCCAGGAGAGAAGACCGGCGGGGTGCCAGTACGAGGCGTATGGTTGGCCGGGAAGTGTCTGAGCAAGCAAAGCCGCAGCAAGCACGAGCATGTCGACTCCTCTCCACCGTCAGCGGTGGTTCCTGAAGAACTCTTTCAGAAGCCTTGATGATTCTTCCGCCAGCACTCCCCCAAGAACTTTCGGGTAATGGTTGAGGTGCGGCATCGCTTCCAGGTCAGTCACTGAGCCAAAGGCGCCGAACCTCTTGTCCCAGGCTCCGTACACAACAAGAGAAATCCGTGTGAGCAAAACCAGCCCCGCGCACATGACGCAGGGTTCGAGCGTAGCATAAAGCGACGCGCCGGAAAGTCTCCAGTCGCCCATGGCCGTGCAGGCCTGGTCGATAACAAGGTGTTCAGCATGGGCCCATGGCTTCCCCAACTCCCTTGTTCTGTTGGAGTCGCTGAACACAGTACCATCCGGCGTAACAAGCACGGCGCCGACGGGAACCTCGCCCCGATCGAAAGCACTGCGCGCCTCGTTCAGGGCGATCCCCATGTACTCGAGGCACGCGGAATCAATCATTTTCGCATCAGTTCTTCGATCTCGTCAGGAGTTCTCGGAAATCCTTCGGAGAGAACAGTATTGCCGGCTTCCCCTACCAGCACGTCATCCTCGATGCGTATACCAATCCCTTCTTCTGCCGAGTAGAAGCCGGGTTCAACCGTGAAGACCATCCCCGGGGAAATGGGAATCTGGGGAACCTGATCGTCATGGGTATCCAGCCCGATGTGATGCCCGATGCCGTGGTAGAAGTACTTCTCGAAGTCTTCAGGGCGGTTGATCACACCCCTTGAAAGCATTAGCTCACGGTAGAAGATGTTGACCTCTTCCCCCCACTGACGGTGGAGTATTCCGGGCCTGAGAAGCTGGATCGCCTTGTTCTGCACTTCCAGCACAAGGTCCATGAGTTCCCTCTGCCTGGGGCTGTACTTCCCGTTTACGGGGACCGTTCTTGTTATGTCGGCGCAGTAGAGATCCTTCATTGCTCCGTGATCGATAAGGAGCAGCTCGCCGTCGGACAGCACCGCCCGGTTCTCACCTTAGTGAAGGCAGGTAGCCCGCGGGCCACCGGCGCATATGGTGGGAAAAGCAGGGGTCTTCTCCCCTTCAAAAGCCCACCTGTATAGCAGTTCCGCCTCAAACTCGTACTCGCGCATCCCCGGCTTCAGCCTGGTCACTGCCTGCTCGAAGCCCCTTCTTGTGAGTTCTGTAGCAGCGCGGATACACTGGACTTCCTTTTCATCCTTGATCATTCGAAGGCGGAAGATGCTCTCCCCTGCGCTGTGAACCGCTACATCCGGGAATGCGTCCCTGAATCTTCTGACCAGGGACAAGCCCCTGCCGGAAAAGTCACCCATCCCGGTTCTGTGCCAGTCGAAGTGGAAGTTCCTGAGGCCCTCCTTGCATACGAGTTTCTCGAGGAACTTATCCTGGACACCGGAGAAACGGACCTCGGAGATGCCGCTGATGTCTGTGGCCTGCTCTTTCGTGAGAACGGTGCCGTACCACTTGGCATACTCCTCGTCGTAGGGGGTTATGAAGAGGCATTCCTTGACCTCGGGCCTTCCCGCGAGTCGCCACATGAAAAGCCATGTGCCCTCCTGAACGATCCCTGTCAGGTAGTAGAGGTTCCTGGAGGGGACAAGGCCGTGAACCGCGTCGGCGCTGGATGGAATGGATGAAGCGGCAGGTACCACGACGCAGAACTCATGGGGCATTGATTCGACGAGCCTGGCCCGCCTTTCAGT
>Ga0351874_1037_pt1 | contig 32005 bp, 23 predicted proteins | sample BONcelFGM3001C13_FD_206790 | JGI IMG/M metagenome (GOLD analysis project Ga0351874, IMG submission 206790) | Enriched cells from coal bed in the Powder River Basin, Montana, United States - BONCAT cells FGM rep3 HSBNCT.FGM.300.1.C13 ...
GATGCGCAGATAAAGCAGTTTATCTATTATGCCGCTATTTCAGCCGGAGAGATAATAGAACCTTGGCATTTCAGGCCTGTTTTTCCAGTTGATCATGAATCCCTAGGCGGTCGTTTGTTTGAAGACCTGGCTCTCGGGGAGGTCGTTGGGCAGAAGGTGAAATATTTTTTCGATAGGATGGGAAATGTCGAGCCGCGCGGGGTTTACGATGCGGTCCTTGGGCAGGTGGAAAAACCGCTTTTGGAAGTTGCGCTTGGTTGGGCCCGTGGCAGTCAGGTGAAGGCCGCGCGAGTGCTTGGAATAAACAGAAACACTTTGAGAAAAAAACTTCGGGAGTTCGGTATAAAATGAAAACAAAAAAGAATGTCAGCGGTCTTTATGCCATCGTCGATAGCAACTACCCGGCAGGCGGTGATATGGTGGGGCTTGCGGCGAAATATGTGTGTGGCGGTGTCGGTGTATTGCAACTGCGCGTTAAGCCTCTGGAAAATTCACAGGGCGAAGCGGAAAGAGCAAAGAAGTTGATGTTGTCTGTGGCCTCCGAGGTGGCAGGCTTCAAAAAAAACAACGACTTCATTCTAATAATCAACGATCATGCCGATATCGCCTGCCAAGTAGGCGCCGACGGTGTCCATGTGGGAACAAACGATATGCCGGTAACTGAGATCAGGAAAACTTTTGGCGATGAAATAATGATAGGTTTTTCCTCTCATTCGGCGGAGGAAGCGAAAAAGGCCTGGGAGATGGGGGCTGATTATGTGGCCTTCGGCGCAATTTTTCCCACCAAGACCAAAGGGCCGGGCCATCCGGTGCAGGGGCTCGAAAAATTAAGGGAGGTGGTCGCTGCGGCCTCAATTCCCGTGGTGGCCATAGGTGGAATATGCCGGGAAAATATCGAAGGAGTTCTAAAGACCGGGGTATCGTCGGTCGCTATGATATCAGCGCTTGCGCTGGCGAATGATCCTGTGCTCGAAGCTATAAGCTATGGCAGGCTGATTCGAAGATTTCTTGGCGCGTCGAGGTGATTTTTTTAAAAAAGAGGAGGGGAGATGATAAAAAATGTGGTGCTTGCGATAGGCGGGAGCGATCCTTCCGGAGGCGCCGGCATTCAGGCGGATTTGTCGGTGTTCATGGACAAGGGGGTGGACGGGATTTTTTCAATTACCGCCGTTACCGCACAAAATGACGAAGAAATACTTTCCATTCATCCCACTCCCGCAGACGTCCTTACGCAGCAGTTGGCCACAGCCTGCCGGGGCCGGAAGGTAGCTGCTGTGAAGATAGGCATGGTGGCCACCAAGGCTAACTGTCAGGCCTTGGTATGGTTTTTAAAAAACGCCGGATTTAAAAATGTCGTCATAGACCCGGTGTTTCATTCTTCGTCGGGATCTTCGCTTCTTGAGGCCGAGGCGTTTAATTTCTACAGGCAGATGCTTTTACCGCTGGCAACCGTGATAACGCCGAATCTTTTCGAAGCATCCGCGCTTGCCGGAATGCAGGTCGCTACCTTGGAGACCATGAAAAAGTCAGCCGAGATAATTCATAGAGAGGCGGCAAGGTTAAAGATAAAGCCGTCATCTCCGCTTGCCGTGATAGTAAAAGGCGGGCATCTGGCCGGGGACGCGGTTGACGTGATGTTTGACGGAATTGGATATCATCTGTTCACAACGGAGCGAATAGGAGGCAAAGGTCCGCGTGGAACCGGCTGCAGGTTTGCATCGGCGATAGCCTGCGCGCTTGCCCAAGGCAAGGATGTGCTCGAGGCCGCAAGCGAAGCCAAGGACTATCTCACGAATTACATAAAAACCCGTCAATCAGACGGCGGGTCGGTTTGAAATTTGACTTATTGAAAGTCTCTGATAACGAGAAGTCCTAAACTTGGTGTTCACACCGAAAGGAGAAATAAATGAAACGGAAGATACGCGAGTATTTCAAGGCGAACCGGGACGGTATCAAAAAGAATGCGCTTGGTCTTTTGGCCGAACTCGTTGCAGTCAAATCGGTAAATTGTGGTAAAGCCCAGATGTCAGACCATCCTTACTTAAGCGTCTGCGGCGACGAATCCAAAGTGGTGGATATTCTCAAGACGTATTTCGACAAAGCGGGTTTTTCCTATTTGACCCACGAAGGTATAAAGGGACGTGCGAATATAATAGCGAGGTATGGAAAAGGCGAAAAATCTCTTTGCATCGGTTGTCACACAGATATCGTTCCGGCAGGTGAACGCTCCGCTTGGGAAACAGATCCCTTCGTGCTCACTGAAAAAGATGGAAAGGCCTACGGCCGGGGCACTCTCGATAACAAAGGTCCCATAGTCGCTTGTACTATGGCGATGGAGATTTTAAAATCTTTAGGCATCGAACTTAAAGGAGAGCTGATACTGGCATGCATTGCCGGAGAAGAATTTCACGAAAAGGACGAACCCGATCCCGGCATAAAATTTCTCGCCAAAGAGGGGCTTCTCAAGCCAACTTTTGCCATCATTCCAGATATAGGCGAACACATGGCTTCCATCGATATCGCCGAAAAAGGAAGGGCTGTCATAAAAGTTACATCTATTGGAAAACAAGCTCATGGATCTACCCCGGAGCTTGGTATAAACGCTGTCGAGAAGCTAGCCCAGTTCATAGTCAATGTAACAAAGCTCGAATTGAAATACACCCCCCACGAGATACTAAAGAAACCATCGGTGAATTTAGGGATAGTCAGAGGCGGCAGTGCCGTGAATAACGTGCCAAACAATGCGGAAGCGACCTTTGATATACGCTATGTTCCGGGCCAGACGGCCAAAGGACTGGTCGAAGAGTTCAGAACCTGCGCGAAGGGGATAATCGACGGCAAGTTCGAGTTCGAGATAATGGACGACAATCCTCCGCATCAGGTGGATCCCGACAATATATTGGTGAAGACAATTCAGGCAAATACCAAGGAAATAGTCGGCAAGGAACCCGTGGTTTTTGGCATGGGTGGCGGAACTTTTGCCAAGCCTTTTAATCTTTCGGGTATTTTGGCTGTCGGTTTCGGGCCGGGAGAATCGGATTGCTTTCATGTGGCCAATGAATATCTCGAAATAGATGAGATGCTTCAGTTCATAGAGCTTATAGCTTGTGTTTCGTGCGATTTGCTGGGGGTTGAAAACTAAAGGGGATCTCTAATAACCGCCCAAAAGGAGAGAAAACGCATGAGCAAATCAATTCTCGAGTTTGAACCCAAGGCTCTTTGGAAACATTTCGGAGAGATCTGCAAGATTTACCGTGAATCCGGCCACGAGAATGCGATCCGCGATTTTTTGATATCTTTCGCCGACCGGCTGGGTCTTTCGCATAAATCAGACGCCAAGGGAAATCTCGTTATAAAAAAGGGCGCCGCGAATTCGAAATCCGAAAAGACGATCATACTTCAGGCGCATATCGACATGGTATGCGTTAAGGGCGAGGGAAGTGGTCACGATTTCACAAAGGATCCGATAGTACCTGTAATTGAAGATGGTTGGGTGACGGCAAAGAGTGAAACTACGCTTGGGGCGGACGACGGCATAAGCATTGCGGCCTACATGTCGATCATGGAAGCCGGTGATATCGTCCACGGTCCTTTGGAATTTCTCTTTACCGTGGAAGAAGAGACCGGCCTTCACGGGGCCACGGCTCTCGATCCCTCGCTTATAACAGGCGATCTTATGATAAACACCGATTCCGAGGAGGAAGGTTGTCTGACGATAGGTTGCGCCGGCGAAGAAACCCTTTCGGTGTCGCATCCCATACTGCGGGAACAGGTGCATAAGAGTTTTTCAGGCATCAAGGTTCACATCGGAGGTCTTCTGGGAGGACATTCGGGGCTTGAAATAATAAAGCAGCGGGCTAACGCCATAAAACTTATGGCCAGAATATTTGCAAAGCTCGATGCAAAATTCGACGTGAGGCTTTCGGATTTCGAAGGCGGGGTGAGGAGAAACGCAATACCAGACAGGGCTACGATGCATCTGGCCGTGAAAGAGCATGACCGGCAGGCGGTCATCGATACTATTTCTGGTTGTGCCGGGCAAATCAAAAACGAATATTCAGTATCAGATCCCGGGTTCAAAATAGAATTCGGAGAATGCGCGATTCAGGATGTGATAGCGCATGAATACGGGCGGGTGGCAATGGGGTTTGTCAATTCGATATATAACGGCGTCGTGAGGATGAGCGACACGGTGCCGGGGCTTGTCGAAACTTCCACGAACGTGGGCGTGATTAAATGCAAGGACGGCAGATTAGAGATGCAGATAAGCACCAGATCGTCGGTGGACAGTGAAAAAAAAGCCGCCAACGGCTCCATAAGGTCCATTGCGAGCCTTGCTGGAATAGAACCGGCAGTCCTGGGAGGTTATCCGGGTTGGAAGCCGGACGTGAACTCGAAGCTTTTGTCGCTCACCAAAAAAACCTATTTCGATCTTTTCGGAAAAGAGCCGCGGGTGATTGCGGTTCATGCGGGACTTGAGTGCGGGATTGTGGGCGAGAAGAGAGCCGGAATGGAAATGATATCCTACGGCCCTGAAATTCACGGCGCGCACTCTACAAGCGAAAAGGTGGAGATAAAATCGGTCGAAAAATTCTACAAGCTCACTCTCGAACTTCTACGAAGGCTTGCTGCGTGATCGATTTTTCGATGGAAGGTAACGCGGCAGCCGGGCGATTATCAGGTTCCCCTGAATTTATTTCCAAGGTTCGAGGACTTTCTTGAGGGCCGCCTTCCCTTGCATGTAGGAAAGAAAGAGCCCGTAGTTTGTAAACGGTATTTTTAAATTTATAAAATCACGTATGCGGGCATTCATCTTTTGCTGCGTTATCATGCAGCCGCCGCAGTGTATGGCCAGCTTGTAATCGCCTTCTATGCATTCCTTGCCGAAGCTGTGTTCTATTACGATGCCTGGAAAACGTTTTTTTAAATATTTTGGGATCTGCACTGTGCCTATGTCTTCGCCTATCCGGGAATGGTTGCAGGCCTCGGCTATGAGTATTTTATCTCCGGCCTTTAGAGCTTCAAGCGCTTCAAGCCCTTTCACAAAAAGCTCCAGCCTGCCTTTGCTTAAATAATTTATCATCACTATCGAAAAAGTCGTGAGCATTATGTCATCTGGCGTCCAGAGATTCATTACGTCCATTGCCTGCGAGTCGGTGATGATGGCGTGAGGACGAATTTTGAAACCGTCTAAAAAATCGAGAAATCTCTTTTTTTCCAGATTGGACTCAGGGCCGCGTGCTTTTTCGAGATCCATCCTGAAAGATATCGGATAGGCCCAGTGTCTCGTGATGTATTCTTCCGTCATCGCCTGCGGTTTTAAAAGTCTTCCCGCGGGCGTCTGGGCGTCCATTGGTATGTTTAAGACGTAGTGCGCCCCCTTTTTTAAAAATGGCAGGAGTTCTATATTTTTAGAGTCGTTTTCGTAATTTTCTAGAATGAAGTTTATGAGTTTCTGTCTATCGGAGATGTTGGTGGCATCTATCGAAATATTTTTATGAAGTTTTAAAACCGGCAATTTTTTCAGCGCCCTTGTAGCCGCAGCTTCGTTTGTATTTTGCGAGACACCGTCTTTGGAATCTGCAAACACGTTAAACAAGATGAATACCTGCTTGTCCATCCCGCGCGCGGTTTCAACGAGAAAATGTTCGGTCGAAAGGTTTTTTGTTGAGGAATCGATCACGATTAACACAAGGTTGCATTCCTTCATTAGGGCAATGACCTTGGTTTTTTTCTTTTCCCCAAGCGTTCCCTTCTCGTCGGCGCCTGCCGTATCGTAGAGTCTTGTAGGGCCCAAACCGTGAACCTCCATCGTGCAGGTTTTGGTGTCGGCTGTGGTGCCCGGCGTCTTGTCAACTATCGAGGTGTCGGTTTGGGTTAGCAGGTTCATCACCGTGCTTTTTCCGGAATTCATCTTTCCGAATATTCCTATATTGACCCTTTCGACAAACATCCTATCCCCGCTTCCTTTTTTTGAAATATTCCGAATCGCCGGTCTCGCCCAGCGCAGGCGTAAGTCCGGCACTTTTGATTCGCGCTATTATGCACCTCATGCAGTCTTTTGAAGATTCGTTCTGGCATGGTTTTCCGTCATAGAGCAAAAAACCGCGGCGATATTTTTTGGGGGTGACCATAGGCATGATGACGTTGGCTCCGGCCATAAGTCCCAGCTCCCTGCCGGTTGGGCTTATAGCCTGAAGTGCGGTAGAAGCGGCGATGTTTATATCGGGCATTTCAAGACGCAAAACCGATATCATGTTAAGCGCCGTCTCGAGCCTGCCTGTGGCATGACCTGAAAAAATGGTATCGCTGTGCGGAATGAACGGTCCCATTCCGATCATATCCAGGTCATTTTCTTTAAAAAAAACGAGATCATCGGCCAGATTTTCAACCGTCTGATAGGGGCTTTCGATCATAACGCCCGTTCCCACCTGATAGCCGATGTCTTTGAGTTCTAGCAGGCAGTTTTTTCTTTTTTCGAAACTCATTTCTTCGGGATGTAGTTTGAAATAGTGATCCCTGTTCGAGGTTTCGATTCTAAGCAGATATCTGGTCGCGCCGGAATCAAAAAGTTTTTTGTAGGTCTTGCGGTTTTGTTCGCCTATCGAAAGTGTTATGCCCATTTCGGGATATTTTTCCTTCGTCTTTTGAACGATTTTATCCACGAAATCGACGAAACTTTTGCTCTGGAGTTGTCCGGATTGCAATACCACCGATCCGTATCCTGCCCTAGCCGAAAAATCGATGCATTCGAGTATTTCGTCCATCTCCAAGCTATAGCGCTCCACGTTTGCATTGGAGCGTCGGATGCCGCAATAGTGGCAGTCGTTTTCACAAAAATTGGAGAATTCTATTAGACCGCGAAAATACACCTTTTGCCCAACATTTTCATTGCGGACAAGAGCTGCACTGGCATGGAGCTTTGCTTGTTCGTCGTCCTTTGATAAAAGGAGTTTTATTATCTCCGATTTTGTCAATTTCATTTCCTCAAAAGTTCTTTAAAAGTATAGATCCCTTTTACCATTCTTTATGTTTTTGAGCGTATCCAAAACAGCCTGCTTTTTTTCGGGCAATATCTCGTTTGCTATCATCTCGTCTATGAGTGCTAGCCCGCGGTTTTTTATGTCCTCGTCGCCGAAATCGTGGATGTATTCCGCGAAGGTGAAGATGGCGTTTGGCAGGCAATAGCTTTTGATGAGTCCGGGCTTTGCCAGTTCCATGAAGTCTTTGCCCACGCGTCCTAGCCGGTAGCATCCGGTGCAAAAAGAGGGGATGTGCCGGGCGTCGATCATGTCGCGGATGACCTCCATCATGGGCCTTGTGTCGCCAAGGGAGAACTGTTCCTCCATTCCCTTCGTTTTGCTCTTTTCCCCATAGCCGCCGGGATTGGTCCTCGAGCCTGCGGATATTTGCGATATTCCAAGTTCAAAGCATTCCCTGCGGGTCTTGGCGCTTTCGCGGGTGCTTAGAATTATTCCGGTGTAGGGTACGGCTATTCTAAGTACCGCGATTATTCTTTTGAAATCATCGTCGGAAACGGGATAGGGCGGATTGTAGCTTAGAGCGCTGCCCGTGGCGGGTTCTATCCTCGGCACAGATATCGTATGCGGGCCTAGACCGTATTTATCCTCGAGATGTTTTATGTGAGAAAGAAGCGCCAAGACTTCATAGCGCCAGTTCTGAAGGCCAAACAGCACTCCTATTCCAACGTCGTGAAAGCCGGCCGCGAAGGCGCGATCTATCGCTTCAAGGCGGTAATCGTAGTCTGATTTGGGACCGCGCTGGTGCAGTTTTTTGTAGGTATCGAAATGATAGGTTTCCTGAAAAATCTGATAGGTCCCAATTTGCGCCTCGTTTAACCTCCCAAACTCCTCTATTGAAAGCGGGGCGATGTTTACGTTTATCCTTCGGATGTTTCCCTGCGGTTCGTGTACGCCGTAAACCGTCTCTATCGACCTGAGAATATAGTCAAGTCCGTCTGACCCATAGGATTCCCCGGCAACAAGAAGCAGCCGTTTATGTCCTTGTGATATGAGGGCCCGCGTTTCATTCTTTATCTCATCCTGACTGAGCGCCCTGCGAACAAGCCCTTTATTGGCTGTCCTGAATGCGCAATAAAGACAGTCGTTGCTGCACAGATTTGAGATATAAAGGGGGGCGAAGAGTACGAGCCGGTTGCCGTAGATCTCGTTTTTAACGTATTTGGCGGTTTCGAGTATCCTGTTTTCAAGTTCGTCGTCTTTTACGCCAAGAAGGATCAAAGCTTCATGATAGTTAAGCCCCCTCAGTTCCCGGCCTTTGGAAAGTATTTCCGATACTCTATTTTCGGAAGTGTCCAGATCGGATTCAAGTTCATTCTTTATTTTGTCATCATCTATTATTTTCATCGGTGTAGCCATCCCGGATAAGTCGAAAATCTCGCTGATTTCCGGTCGGTCGCGACCGAGAGATCAGTGGCCGTAAAAGATCGCATTCCCGGAGGATATTTTTCTGCCGAGGCGAGGGGCTCTATATCACTTATGGCCGTCCTGGCAAGGTTTATCGAATTTTTCGTCAGGAGGTGTTTTTTAAGATGTCCTTGGATGATACGTGTGCAAAGGTTGCAATAATCCGCCTTTGCTGACATATCGATCCCGGCTTCGGAGTTTTTTAGAACCCCGATTTTTTATTTTGAAGAAAGGTTGTAACTATTCACGTGTCTGTCATCCCTGCGAAAGCAGGGATCCAGTATTTTTAAGCACTTCTGGATTCCGGCTTTCGCCGGAATGACGTAAAATGAGCATTTTCCCATAGGCACGTGAATAGTTAAGAAAGGTTTTTAGATGGCTCTTCTATCCATAAGCGATCTTTGCGTGGCCTTTGACGATCCGCCGCTTCTAGTCGGTGCCGGTCTCAACATAGAGCGTGGCGAAAGGGTTTGTCTTGTCGGCAGAAATGGTGCCGGTAAATCGACGCTTATGAAGATCATTGTAGGGGATTTCATTGCGGATGCCGGCGAGATCGCCCGGGAGAAAGGCGCAGTATTTTCGTATCTTCCGCAGGAGGTTCCAGAAAAACTTTGCAAAACAGTGTTCGAGGTCGTGTCGGAAGGTCTTATGGAAAAAGGAGAGCTTCTTGCCAGATATCACGCCGTAAGCGCCAGCCTCGGCAATGAAAACGGCGAAGCGCGAGAAGCTCTGATGCGAAAGCTAGACGAAGCCCAGATGGTGCTAGAGCGTGCCAATGCTTGGCATCTGGCAGGCGAAGTGGGCGGTGCGATATCACGGATGAAGCTAGACCCCGATGCCCCTTGCGGATCGCTTTCGGCGGGAATGAAACGCCGCGTCCTTTTAGCCAAGGCGCTTGTGGCAAAACCGGACATGCTTCTTCTCGACGAACCCACCAATCATCTGGATATAGAATCCATAAGCTGGCTCGAGGAATATTTAAAAAACTATGATGGGACGATCCTCTTTGTGACCCATGACCGAATGTTTCTTAAAAATCTCGCCACGCGCATAGTAGAGCTCGACCGGGGCAGGCTTTTAAGCTGGGGTTGTGACTATGAGACCTATCTTGCGCGAAAGGAGGCCTCGCTCGAGGCAGAGGAAAATGGGCGGGCGCAGCTTGAAAAGAAGCTCAGCCGCGAGGAGGCGTGGCTTCGAAAGGGCGTACGCGCAAGACGCACCAGAAACGAAGGCAGGGTTAAGGCATTACTTCGTCTGCGCGAATTCAAACAATCCATGAGAAAGCGAATGGGTTCGATCCATCTCGAGGCGGAGGAGGCCGAAAGATCGGGCAAGCTCGTGATAGAGGCGGAGGATGTGTGTTTTGGATATGGTAGTACACAGATCATAAATAATTTTTCGACGACCATGATGCGTGGCGATAAGATAGGGGTGATAGGTCCCAACGGTTGCGGCAAGACGACGCTTTTGCGGGTACTGCTAGGAGAGCTTTCTCTGCAAAAAGGTTTTGTGAAGTCCGGCACGAATTTGAAAATAGCTTATTTCGATCAGCTTCGCGACAAGTTAGACGGCGAAAAATCCGTTCAGGAGAATATCTGCGGCGGCAATCCGCTGCTGACGATAAACGGAAAGCAGCGGCATGTCCTTGGCTATCTCGAGGATTTTCTCTTTCCTCCCGAGAGGTCGCGTTCGCCGGTGAAGATTTTGTCAGGTGGCGAGAAAAACCGCCTGATGCTGGCCCAACTGTTCACGCTTTCCTCAAACGTACTTGTACTAGACGAGCCTACCAACGATCTCGATGCGGAGTCGCTCGAAATTTTAGAAGATATGCTCGTGAATTATTCAGGTACGGTGCTTTTGGTCAGCCACGACCGTGCATTTTTAAATAACGTGGTGACGAGCACGATAGTTTTCGAAGGCGACGGCGTCGTTGCCGAATACGTGGGCGGCTATGACGACTGGCTTCGACAGCGAAAAACCCGGGAAAGGATGCCTTCGGCAGGGGAACTTAAAAAATCGGAGAAGAAAAGTGTGCGCTCCGGACGCGGATCAAAACTTTCTTATAACGAAAAACGCGAGCTGGATGTTCTGCCGGAAAAAATCGCCGGCCTCGAAGACGAAAAACAAAAACTCCTCGATTCAATGTCCGATCCGGCTATTTATCAAAGAGCCGATGGGATCGCCAAAGCGGAAAAACGTCTGGCTGAAATAGAAGAAGAGCTTAAAAAGGCCTACGATCTGTGGGTGTCGCTTCACGAAAGATACGATGAATGGCTCGTCATTTCCCGGCGCACGGTTTGAAAGAGAGCGGCAGGTCGTCTTCCTCGTAAAGATGCTCAAAAATCATTTTCTTCGGGGTGCCTGAAATCCTGCCCGGGAATTTTACTTCTCAATTTTGTCCTATGGGCACCTCGAAAAACCCATCATCAAACGATGGTCATTCCCGCATGCTTAAAGCGGGAATCCAGCCATATTCTTTTCTCATGCGGTTTTCCGGGACCAGATCCCGGGGTGACACCATTCGGATTTTATGGGATTTTTGGCGATGCGGTGATCAGGCAATCTCTATGGGGATACACATGGTAAAGGTGCTGCCTTCGCGGGGGGTGCTTTCGGCCCAAACTCTTCCGCCGTGAGCTGCGGCGATGTGCTTGACGATGGCAAGCCCAAGCCCGGTGCCGCCGTGTTTGCGGCTTCTGGCCTTGTCCACCCGATAGAAACGTTCGAATATTCTCTGAAGATGTTCTGGCGCGATGCCAATACCCTGATCCCGGACGTTTATGGCCACTTCGCCGTCCATTGCCACGGCCCTTATACTTATGATGCTTCCCGCATCGCTGTATTTTATGGCGTTGTCTATGAGATTGACGATTGCCTGTTCGAGCAAGATTGGATTTACCTTGGCGATTATGCCGCCTTGAGAAAAACAGCCAAGTCGGATGTTTTTTTCCGCGGCCTTGGTCTCGCAGGATTGGGTTGCCGCCGTCACTATGTTTTCGATTAGAATGCTTTCAAGCGAGATGCTTGAATTTTCAGATTCCTGTTCTATGCGGGACAGACTAAGCAGGTCCTCAATTATAGCGTTTAATCTGTCCACCTGCTTTAACGTGATTTTTAGAAATTTTTCGGTTTCTTTTGGTCCCTCGGTGTTGCCGTCCAGGAGCGTTTCCACAAAGCCTCTTATGGAGGTGATCGGGGTCTTTAGTTCGTGGGAAACGTTGGCGACAAAATCTCTGCGAATAGCCTCTAGTTTTTTGAGCTGGGCGGCCATTTGGTTTAAGGTTTCGGCTAGCGTGCCTATTTCCTGAGAATCCGATACCGGCAATGTGTCGTCCAGGTTGCCTTTGGAAAAAAGCTCCGCACCCTTTTTTAATTCCACCAAAGGTCTGCTTATTCGTCTTGAAACCAAAAGGCCCAGAGCCGCGGCGATAAGTGCCGCGACCAAACCGCCAAGGGCTATATCAGCGTAAGCACCTTTTAGCGCCTCGTTGATGGAGCGTATCGGCATGGCAGCTCGGAGTGCGCCCTTGAGAGTGCCGTTTTGGTAAAACGGGATTGCGGTGTATATCATTTCCTGATGCAGCGTATCGCTAAAGCGTATCGAGTTTCCGGCGCTGCCTTTAAGGGCCAGCGCTATCTCCGGCCTCGATGCGTGGTTGTCCATCGATTTTGGGGTGCCTTCAGAGTCGCAAAGGACCGTTCCGCTATTGGAGATGAAGGTTATTCTGGTGCCGGAGGAATTGCTTAAATTGGGGCATAGATCTTTGAGGTTTCCGTGGGCGTTTGTCGAAAAAAAATCCGCAAGTTCGGTTTCCACCAAGCGTGTTCTGGCCAGTAAATCCACGGAGGTCTGTTCGAGATAAAACGACCGGATGGATCTGGACGTGTACCACGCCGCTGCCCCCAAGCATAATATGGTTATGATGAGATATGACGGAAATATCTGCCAGATGATTCTTCGTCTGCCCATTTGACCCAACCTCGCTAAAGAAATGGATATGCGTATCTCACTACGGCTCGCTCATTCAATCGCCATTCGCCAGCCTGCGCTTCATTCGCCGCAGCATCGCAGGCTTCGAAAGCGGCGAATTCCCGCCATTAAAACCTCGGCGGGCAGGCAGACGCCGCTCGACACGCATATCCATTTCTTTAGCGATACTCAATAAATATCCCTGAAGCGATAGCCTACGCCTCTTACAGTTTCGATGTAATCGTCAGCTTTATTCCCAAGTTTTTTTCTAAGGCCCACCATTTGAACATCCACAGATCTTTCGGTTACAGGATAGTCGTTGCCATGTACGCCCTCGACTATATGGCTTCTGGTAAAAACCCTTCCGGCGTGATCCGCGAGCAGATAAAGGAGGCGAAACTCGGTGGCAGTGAGTTCGAGTTTTTTTTCTTCAAGGAAGGCCTCATGCCTTTCCGGGTCTATGTACATCGAGGCTATCTTGAGAGTTCTTTTTGAGGAAGTTGCAACGGTAGCCCTTCGGCGAAGCACCGCTTTTATTCGCGCCTTTAGCACTTTGGTGCCAAAGGGCTTGGTGATGTAATCGTCGGCGCCAAGCTCAAGGCCGGTTACGATGTCAGCCTCTTCGCCTTTTGCGGTGAGCATCACGACCGAAATATTTTTTGTCTCAGGGTTGGTTTTTATGGTTTTGCATACGCTAAATCCATCCAGACCCGGCAACATGAGATCTAAAACAACGAGCTCGGGCGTCCTTATTTTTAATTCCAAAAGCGCGTCCTCGCCGGTCGTCACCGTGGTGACCTCATAACCTTCTTTTTTTAGTATGTGGGCGACGAGTTCGCTTATGTTCTCGTCGTCTTCCACGATAAGCACCTTTTGCATCAGCCGCAAAGCTCCCTTCGCTCCGGAACATATCCGTTTGCAAAACCTTGTCCAGCGGTTCTTTGTCGCCGCGCCGTCTTTTAACGAAAGTGCCGGGAAACGCCCTAAAATACGGTTTTTGCGGTTTTTGTAAAAATTTTGTAACTATTCACGTGTCTGTCATCCCTGCGAAAGCAGGGATCCAGTATTTTCAAGCACTTCTGGATTCCGGCTTTCGCCGGAATGACGTAAAATGAGCATTTTCCCATAGGCACGTGAATAGTTACAAAATTTTACTTGAGAAAATATTTAAAAGGTTTATAGGCCCTCCCGCGATTGGATATTAGTTGGGCGGCAATGGGCCTTTAGGCTGGGCAAACGGAAAATCGTAAAAAGAGAGGATGCTGCATGGAAAGCATAATAAAAGAAGCGGTCAAAAAGTATGGGAAAGATCGGGAAGCCCTCGTTTCGGTCCTTCGGGAAATCGTAAAACAAAAAAAGTATTTATCGGAAGATGTCCTGGTGTCGGTCGCCCGGGAATTCAATCTATCCACGGCGCAGGTTTACGGGACCGCCTCGTTTTATTCTTTTTTGCCAACGACTCCATGTGGCGAGAACGTCATTCGCGTATGCAAGACGGTGGTGTGCGATATGGCCGGCAAAAAAGAGCTGGTTTCGGCCATAGAAAAGAAGCTTGGCGTGAAGATGGGCGGCACCACAAGCGATGGCAAATTCACGCTGCTTGAAACCAACTGTCTTGGCCAGTGTGACAACGGTCCGGCCATGCTTATCAATGACCGCGTATATACAAAGCTCACCCCCGCCGGAGCCGTCGAGGCCATCGACAATTTTTTCGGCATGGCGTGATGGCAGGACAATGAAATTCACTGATAAAAAACAAGAAGAGGATTGGCATATGGCAAACGAAAAAACCAAGGTGGATCTTATTTTCAAAGGGTGTGATTTGGGCGATGCGTTAAGCAAGATTTTGTCCAGCTCCCCTGCCGAGATCATAGCGGCGCTTACCGATGCTGGAATCAAGGGCCGGGGCGGTGCAGGTTTTCCCACCGGGCTTAAATGGAAGTTCGCCTCGGAGCAAAAATCGGATAAAAAATATGTGATATGCAACGCCGACGAGGGCGAGCCGGGTACATTCAAGGATAGGGTCATTTTTGAAAAAGTTCCCGAAAAGGTTTTTTTGGGCATGTTAGCCGGCGCGAAGGCGATAGGAGCGGACGAAGGCTATATATATCTGCGCGATGAATATACGTATCTGGCAGACGAGCTTCAACGCGGTCTGGACGCCTTCAATGCCAAGGTGTCCGGGGCCGGTTTTAAATTTAAAATACATCTTCGCATGGGCGCGGGTGCCTATGTTTGCGGCGAGGAAACTTCCCTCATAGAGTCGATGGAGGGGAAAAGGGGCGAGCCGAGAAACAAGCCGCCCTTTCCGGTGGTCGAAGGCTTCATGAACAAGCCCACAATAGTCAATAACGTCGAGACCTTGGTTTATGCGATGATGATAGCCGTTTTTGGCGCCGCGAACTTCAAACAGTATGGCACCAAAGATTCCCGCGGGGGAAAGGTTTTTAGCGTTTCAGGCGATACCCCCAAGGCCGGGATCTACGAGCTTGAATTTGGAATGAGTCTTAAGGATTTTGTGGATGAATTCGGTTCCGGAGACACCAAAGCGGTTCAGGTTGGAGGTGCCTCGGGTTTTTGCGTTCCTAGAAAGAAGTTTGCCGAAACGATAATAGGATTCGAAGGCATGCCCACCGGCGGTTCCATGATGCTTTTTGACAGCCCGCGCTCCATGTACAGGGTGCTCAAAAATTATCTCGAATTTTTTGAAGAGGAATCCTGCGGGCAGTGCACGCCCTGCCGGGTGGGCTGTCAGCAACTGCTCAAGGGCGTCGAGATGGTGAAACGCGGCGAGAAAAACCCGGAGCATCTAGACGTGCTTTGCAGGGTGGCCGAAACGATGAGAGATGCATCCAAATGCGGGCTTGGGCAGTCGGTGCCTAATGCCTTTTTGTCGATTTTAGACAACTTCAGGGAAGAAATACTCTACTAGGAGAAGAGGTCGATATGAACATGATCTGTCTGTCAGTCAACGAAATCAAGGTGAGCGTTCCGGAAGGTTCCACCATTCTAGATGCCGCCAAGGCCGTGAATATAAAGATACCAACCCTATGCCATCATCCCGATTTGTGTGTGGCCGGGAACTGCCGGGTGTGCGTGGTCGAACAGAAAAATTCGAGGACGCTGCAGGCTTCCTGCTGCACTCCAGCCTCCGAAGGAATGGAAATTTTCACCAACACGCAGAGGGTAAGGGATGCCAGAAGGAATATAATTGCGCTGCTTTTGTCCGAGCATGCAGGTGAATGCACAACCTGTTTCAAGGCCGGTGATTGCGAGTTTAGACAACTTGTGAATGAATATTCATTCATGGAATCCGAGCTTCCAAGCGTTGCGATAAAGTCGCCGGCGGATAAATCCTCTCCGGCAGTACAGAAAGACGACTCCAAGTGCATACGCTGTCAGAGATGCGTAAGGACCTGCGCCGAGCTTCAGGATGTTAATGCGCTCGATGTAGCCTTTAAGGGTTCCAAACAGAAGATTTCCACATTCCTGGATAAACCGCTAAACGATGTCGTGTGTACCAATTGCGGACAGTGCGTAAATAGATGTCCTACCGGTGCGCTAGTGGAGAGAAACTATATAGACGAGGTCTGGAATGCGCTTGGCGATTCCACAAAACACGTCGTGGTTCAAACGGCGCCGGCAGTGAGGGTTGCGCTTGGCGAGACGCAGGGCTTACCCGCAGGCGAGAGAGTGACCGGCCAGATGGTGACGGCGCTTAAGATGCTTGGTTTCAAAGGCGTGTTCGACACAAACTTCACCGCAGATCTTACGATCATGGAAGAGGGCACCGAACTTTTAACAAGGCTTAAAAAAGTTTTGGTGGACAAAGAAAAGGTTGCGCTGCCAATGTTCACATCCTGTTCGCCGGGATGGATCAAATATGTAGAGCACGAATTTCCCCAGCTGTTAGATAACCTTTCCACCTGCAAATCGCCGCAACAGATGTTCGGCGCTCTTGCCAAAACCTATTATGCCCAGACAGTTGATGTTGATCCGGCGAAGATAGTGAGCGTTTCGATAATGCCCTGTACCGCCAAAAAGTTCGAATCGGCGAGGCCCGAGATGTGGTCTAGCGGATATCAAGATGTAGATTATGTTCTAACCACCAGAGAACTTGGAATACTGATAAGACAGGCGGGAATAGATTTTTCGAAAATTGAAGGGCAGGAATGCGATTCGCTTCTTGGAAAACATACAGGCGCTGCAGTTATCTTCGGCGCTACCGGCGGGGTCATGGAGGCGGCCATCAGGACGGCCTATGAACTGGTAACCGGCCGGGAAGTTCCGTTTGCCAATCTCAATATCATGCCGGTTCGCGGCATGGAGGGCATACGCGAGGCCGCAGTCAAGATAACCGATGTTAAAAAAGAGTGGAGTTTTCTCGAGGGCGTAGAGCTTAAGGTCGCAATTGCGCATGGTCTTGCCAATGCGGGAAAACTGGTCAAAAAAGTGGCCGAAGGTAAGGCCGACTATCATTTTATAGAGATAATGGCCTGTCCGGGTGGTTGTTTGGGCGGCGGCGGCCAGCCTATCCCAACGAATGCTGATATTAGAGATCTTCGCGCCAAGGCGATATATGCCGAAGACGAGGGTCTTGCTCTTAGAAAGTCTCACGAGAACCCCGAGATTGATCGCATCTATAAAGATTTTCTCACCGAGGGTCCGCTCGGCCATAAATCCCACAAACTTTTGCACACGCATTATACCCCGCGCACAAAAGGCTAGGTAAGGGACAGGGGAACTGGGACCGGGGACCGGGAAAACCATTTCACGGTTTCCGGTTCACGGTTTACGGTTCACGGGTTACGGGTTACGAGTTCCGAGTCCCGAGTTCCGAGTTCCGAGTCCCGAGTCCCGGGTTTTCGAGTCCCGGCTTTCCGAGTCCCGGGTTTTTTAGTTGAGCGCGGCTTGAGCCATCTTGGATAATGCAAAATCCATGATCAAGTCGGCTTCGCCTGTGGCATCCACGGCATTCCAAAAAAATTCGTCACCAGATTGCGTTACATCGATACCATAAACTGCGGCGATGGAGTTTTGATAATTGGCCTCTGCGACGATTTTGTTGATATCGCGATTTTCTTCCGGCGTGAGATATCTTCTAAATGATCGGTGGCTGGCTAGACTCCAGGTTTCGCCCGTCATTATTAAACGAAAAAGACCTGTAATCTCGGCAGCGCTCCATCTCTGCACTATTCCATCTTCAAGCGAAGGCATAGAGTTCAAAGCGGAATGTTTAAGGACTATGGCCAGCGCACGTCCTGCTAGCGCGTTTTTATTTTCGATAATGAGTGCGGTGAGATATTCCCTTAGCATCCCTATCTTATCCTCTGTCGGTAAAACGCTAAAAAGCGCTAGGTCCCAGTGTAGGCCTGTTTCCTCTTTTTTCACCGAAGCAGCGGCATCCACCTTTATTACAAGTTCGGTTTCCGCAAGGGCCGCAATATGAGTCTCCATTCCGCCCAGCAAAATTTTCCTCTCCTCGCTTAAAACCGCAAATTCGTCTCGATCACCTTTGATCTGCAGATCTATGACATTGGATAGGAAATATTGCTCCCACTGTGCAAGCAGTGCATCGTCCATGCGAAGCAGTCTTGCCGCATCCTCGCGTATGGCGGCGGCAGTCCTCGCGCCGCCGTCGTCAAACGCCGGAGTATGCCGAACGGCTAATCTTAGCGCCTCTTTGAGATAGGACTTCCATTCGTCGATTCCGACAAAACTGCCCAAATCAAATGGCAATTCACGGCTTAGAAATATGTTGAGCGCGTTTAGTATCTGTTCGTCGCCAAGAGAACCGGGCCCCATGGACAGCTGTGAAAAAATCAAAGATACGAACCTATCGCCTATCGAGCCTTCTTTATCGGCTGCTCCACCGTACTTGAAGGCGGTCTCGCCTCCGGGCATTCCAAGATGAAGGACCCGATTTGTGTTCCAGTCTCTTCCCGAAAGGCCTGCGTCACGTCCTGCGGCATACCCTTCCGGAAGTGCCATGCTCGTACCAGCCGCTTCCTCCCATCCCGCAAACACTGGCCTACCGGAAGCGTCCCTTACGAAATGTCTAAGAACGGGCAATGCTCCAAAGGACGCTTTGTATGCGACATGTCCATTTTCTACATTTGGAAATCTCACCTGCCTATTGGTGAAGGGGTCGAGATCGTCTTGGTCGTCTGGAAAATTTGCACGATTTAAAAGGTTTGCAGGCTCGAAAACCAAAGATGCAACCGCGATGCTTGCGGCTGGGATTGCAGTCGTAGCCGCCGCTGACTTCGTCAAAACTTCCGCCGGGTTCGTATTCTTAAATATCCCAAGGCCCGCAGCAGGTCTCTTAGACGAAGGCCCGCCAGAACTTGCTTGTCTCGCTAAATCACAAGATGCCGGAGAGGCGAACCCTTGGTCTGAAAAAAGATCATGCGGCCAGCCTGCAAACGATACGGCACTATTGCTTGATAAAGGCAAGAAAACGGTCGTCGTCGATATAGAGGCGGCCCATCGGTTAGGGAAAGTAAAATTGGCTGTTCCTTCTTGGGATATGTCGAGTTTGTTTTCGGGTGATAAATTTCTATGGTTTAAATCTACACGAGTGTTTGGAAAATTGTTTTCAATAGTTAGCTCTGAGATCTCAGGTGGAAAATCTTCTATTTCCGGAAACTCTCCACTTTTGTGTAAATGAGATTTATGTCCCCCCTCCATGACACCCATTTCCCGGTTTTCGATCTCCGGTCCCCGGTTCCCGGTTTTCGGTCCCTACCCTCGTGGCTGCGTTTCCAACTACCATTCCAATGTCGCCTGAAATCAGGGCGGCAAGTCCGGTCCCAACGACTGGTGGGGAAATTGTGTTTGAAAAAAATTGGATAGAGGTAAACTGGTCTTGCGCAGTCTGTCCTTCGTAAAAAAATTGATCAACCTGCGCAAACTGTGAAAATGCCGGTACGGACATGGTTACGGCTGGCATAGCCGCCATGGACATGCCCACGCACGCCGTCGTCGCAGGTATGGGCATGATGCCAGCTGAAAAAGCCAGCGAACCGGCCAAAATCGGCGGGCTTGAAATACCCCAAACAAATGTTGAGTTTAAAGCTACCACCATATCCCGTATCAGGGCCTACCTTCGGGTCCCATCCCGAAACTGCCGGCAGGTCCAACCCTCCTTGTGTTTATCTTGGGTAGTTATCGGCAAAATTGTGGGGATGTTGCTTGGTAAACGCATTTTTTTTATTTTTCGTAAGACGCTGCCTCTGTACTTGTATCTATTTGATATCAATGACAAAAATACCCTTCAAACCTCCCCGCACGTTCCTTGTGATTTTTAAAAAAATAAAAAAATAACGACAGCGAAGCAACATTACCAAAAAAATGCCGATAATCTAAGTGATGATTCAGAAGGCAAGCTGTCTCCTTTTCCTAAAGAACGGGGAGATATTTAAAAAGATTTTTTAAAGGAGGGTCGATGTTAAGCGCCGGCGAAGGAGCAAGGATACCACGCTGTCAGGTGAACCAAGATCCCGCTAATATGATGAGGCTTGGTTTGCACGATTTACAAGGTCAGGCAACCGAGGAACAGCTTACCGCGTTTCAAAGAGATGGCAGCCGTCCAGCTGGCATCGCTGGGTTTTGCAGAGGTTCCAATGGAGAGATACATCGATATTCGGAATATAAAAGCCCTAATGGTATGATGGCGCTATTTAACGAGGAGTCAGGAGAGACTCATCAGGGAAGGCTCGAACAGCTAGGCATAGAACTCACCGCAACCCAGATGAAGGCCCTTTTAGACTGCAAAGCCCTTGCGCTTGCCATCTCCGATTTTGCCTGTAAAAAGGGGCAATGCCCGGCATATGACACAAATCCGCCCGAGGGTAACATCTGGAAATCTGTCGGTAGATACGTCTTCATAAGGACCGACGAACAGAAACTTCGTCGGATGATAGCGGCGCTCGAGGCCAAAACCGGAGAGAGCTACCAAGAAAAAATTCCCGATCTTCCCGCCTCAAAACGTCAAGAGCTGATAGGACATTTAAGAACACTTCTAAAACCTCATGAAGCTCAAGAGAGCATGGTGGCAACAGGTCGAGAATTGGAACAGACAAGGATGCAAGAGAACCAAGAGCTTGCTAAAGCCCAAGCTGAACAGGCACGAAAGCTTCAATTCTATGCCATTGAAGGGATAACATTAACAACCGCAGAATTTAGCGCACTTCAAGAGACTTCTTCGCTTAGGCCTACCGATTTCTTTGCCGAAGCTATCGATTCTTCAGCAGAATCACAGCGCTATTGCTTCATCAAGGATTATGCGCGTCTGACTGCAATCATCGAAAGACTCGAACAATCCGATCATCCAAAGAAGAAAGAACTTCTAACCTACCTCGAAGATGTCAGAAGAGATACGCCGCGCTCGATGAGCACCCGGCAGATGGTCATTACCGGAGCCGGAATTCTGTTTGGCGCCTTCGCAAGCCTTGGTGGAATGCTTTATTTCATACGACGTATGGGTAGAAAGCAAGACGAAGCATTAAGGGCTAGCCGCGAAATGCACAAAGAAGGTCTCGAAGCTATGAGAGGAGCGATGGATAGTCATAAGGAAACGGACGGGAGCAACATCACGTTCGAAAAACACCTTGGAGAAGATCTCATCGGCAAGGCTACGAGAGAACTTGAAAGGAGCTGGGGAGAGAATAGACGTATCGCCGCTGAACTTGAAATTGCACGAAGGAGTGGAGGAACGGCAGGCCAAATTCAAGCACTCGAAGGCCAGCTCATCGGTGCAAGGGTTGGATTTGAAAGTCCATATCGTGACAGAGGATTCGTTGAGGCAATATTAGATGCTGGCGCCACCGGTAAGAAAAGAGGCAATCCAGTTCTTTTAGGTCCTTCAGATACCGGCAAATCAGCTGGAATGGAGGGATTCGCACAAGCAGTGGCTCTTGAAAATTTTCTACGGGAACACCCACAAGCTTCAAATTATTTAATGGATGGGCTTCCAAGGATGCCTGCACGGCGTATTTCCGATAGCGCTGGGTCAGTCGTATGGGAACTTGACCTCCGAAAATTCGGTGATCGTAGCGCAGTATGGTTTAATAAGGACGAAGCGGTCATCGCTAAAATTACCGAATGGTGCGAAGCACAGCTTGCATTAAATCATGACGTTTATCTTTTTATAGATGAAGTGCATCAAGCCGGACATAAGGACAGTCAGGCCATTGGCGCTATTAGGGCCGGATTGATGGAAAAACTCAAAAAATTAATGGAGAGGTATGCTCGTCTCCACATCGTAACAGCTACAACACCAGCTGAATTTCAACATGAACTATCATCAGATCCAGCGCACCTAAATCGCGTAACTCCGGTGACGTTAGGTTATCAGCTTCCAGAACATGTTGTAGAGATAATGCAAAAAAATCCGGCCTTGCTAGTAGATGGAATAACAACGGTCGAACCTTTAGCTCTCCAAGCTGCTTATATTCTGGGACAAACAACGCATCCGCGACCGTCGCCTCTAAATTCGGCTACTTCACTTTTTAGAGAAGTAGTAGCCGCAGCTGTCGGCCGCAATGCTACGTCCGTAACTCTCCAAGATGTTCTAAGTTATTACAACAGTCGTTTTAAAGCTCGACTAGGAGAACATAGACTTGATACTCCAGGGTCAATAGAGGCCGCTTTCTCCGCACACGGAAGAGCCATAGAAAGCGCAAATGCTGCTCTAACGGAACAAGTAGATAATATATTTAGACAAGGAAATCCCACCGCCGGGGCAATAGGAACTGCGGATGCATCGATTGGGTCTTTGTCACCTTTAGAAACCATGCTCGCGGGGCTGGAGGGGAATCCGTTGCTAAGCAGTTTGATACCTGAAGGTTTGCGTAAAACAGCGATTAGCGGTGCGATGAAACTCTTTCCAATCTTGAGTACTATAGATAGAATCGTACTCACCGCGCAATCTAGTGGACACTATCTGGGAGAAATCCCGGCAGCTCTGCCTGCCCTCGTCGCTATGGAAAATGAGACCCCAACCCTCGGCGCAATAATCCCTATGTCGGACATCGAAATAGCAGCTGCGGCAAGAGCGGCGATCCCCGATTTTGATAGATTAACTTTAGAAAAACAGACGGAGATTGTAGATCGTCTGAGGGTAGGCTTGGCAAGTCCGGCAGTAGTTCACGGCGGACACGTGAAAATGCTTGAAGGAGGAAAACTTGTATTTACGCCCGCTGGAGTCGGCGCTGTTTTAAGTGCAGTTGGAGTTGTTCCTCAAGCAGGCGCAATAATTGGTCAGTTTTCGGTCGGAACGATGTCGCCTCAGGCTATGCAGGCTGCAGGGTTGGCGTATCAACAAAGATTAGGAGTTGTGGGAGCGGCCCTCCAGACAGCACGACCGGGTCCGGCCCCCCAACTACCCGGCCGCCCCTCCCTCCCGCCAGGCAGACAACTACTGGGCAGATAAGTTCGGGGGGGGGTCAAGTCTTGACAAGAGACAGGTTGCCGATGATGCTGTCGATCATCTCGCCTAACTCCTTATCACTCTCGAGGTTTTCTTTGAAGCGTTGATACGCCTTCGCCACTGCGTATTCGTTGCTGACATTCATCCACTTTGCGATTTCCTTGTAAGTCTTTCCAGAATAGTGCCGAAGCAAATAGATCGCAGCGTTTCGCCCATCGTTGCATTTTCCCGGCTCACTGCGGCGCAGCTTTTCGGAACTCGTGTTATAGACAAACGCTACATCGGACAAAATCCTCTTCGAACTAACCTTCAATGCCGGCTTTCTGTCCTTAAGCAGAAATTCTTTCGAGTCCTTGTCTGTGTGAATGAAGTTGAGGCGAATCCATTCGCAAAAACTGTCGTCGCCTATTGCAAGCCCACCCCTATCAAACATTTTTTTCATCTCGTCAGGAATGCCAGCGCGCACAAATTCATCAAACTTCTGGGAGGCGGCCCTTTCGGTGCGCCCGAAATGACCGAGTATTTCATCTGTGACAAGCCACCCCGGAGCTTGTTTGGCGGAAAGATATGACTTGTGGCTGCTCCAAGGATAGCTGTGAGGTTGTCTTGTCATCCCGGCATCTACCGGATTTAGGTGGATATAGCGGATAAGTTCCAACAGATATTCGTCGCTATCGACGACCGGAGCCTTATATCGTCCCTTGAACAAGGAACCGTCGGTGCGATGCGACTTGTTAAACTTCTGTGTATAAACGCCGTTTATATGGCGCATGGCACGAGCAAGGCCCATGTCGGGCGTATGTATCAATAGGTGATAATGATTATCCAAAAGGCAATACGCGTGAATCTGAATGTGGAATGTTTTGGATGCATCTTCAAGAAGACCAAGGAAGGTTTGGCGATCTGCATCCGAAAGAAATATGTTTCGTCTGCCTCTTCCTCGGTTCATCACATGATACCATGCATCAGGATATTCTATGCGCAGCGGACGTGCCATGAAAAGAGCTACTACAGTCAAACCTGTCTCTTGTCAAGACTTGACCCCTCGAGGAAAATGCACTTGTCAAGACTTGACCCCCTGTTGGAGAAAAGGGCTGCTATTGCCAATACGAGAAAGAGTACCGACAAAAGCATCGCGTTCGTGATCCCGAATATGTCGGTGGCTATTCCCATGAGCTGATGCATGAATATGAGAGCCACGGTTATCGAAAGCATCACAGAGGTCATCATGTAGCCGGCATTTTTCCCGAAGCGTTTGCTTATCCACTCCATTCCGCAGGGAAAGTAGATCGACATCGTAAGTCCGCAAAGAGACATGAAAAGAGGATGCACGAATATGCCAAGCAAAAGAAGCGCCAGCGAGGTCGCTGCGGATAGGGACATTAACCTGTAGGTGGAGATACGCAACGGAAAGAGAAATAGCGAGAGTCTGCCTGTAAGAAGCAGCGCGAAAAAGAGGCTTAGGTAATAGGCGGCATCGGCAGGATCGAGCGATAGTTTGTTGGTGGCGTAGAGTACAAGGCGCGATGAGATCGCTACCTCCGATGCCACATAAAACGACATCGCAAGTCCTACGCGAAGCCTAAACCATACATTCATTCTGTCTGGTTTTTGCGAGGTGTCGTATTCGTGTTCGACCTGTTCGGTCAAAAAGCCTGTCGCAAGAGGCAGCAGCACCACAAGCGACATAATCGCAAACGAGGCGCCCCACAGAAGGCCAGCCTTTACGGTCAGAGCAAAAGCCGCCGGTGCTATGACCGATGATATTCCATACATGGAGTGCAACCCGCCGTAAAAACGCCTGCGATTATGCTCGGTGCTTCCGTAAGCGACCAGCAAATTTGTGGCAAGTGTCGTTCCGCCAAGGCCAAGTCCTAAAAGAAAAGACGAACCTATAAGCAGCGCAAAGCCGCCGGCATAAGCCGAAAGTCCCATGAGCGCAGTGGCGATAAGTATAAGGATCAACCAAATTCTCTGGGCATTTAATTCTCCGAGGTGTTTGATCCAAAGCCTTCCAAGCGAGATCGTAATAAGTGCCGATATAGATGAGATCGCAAATATCTGCGAACCCTGTGAATTTGTAAGATCGAACTGATCGAGCATGTACGGATAAGCGGGACCGCGCATGTTGTCTATGAGCCCGTAACAAAAAAGGCTTGCATAGGCAGTTAGCAGATATCCGATTCTGGTTTTCATCTATTTTTTTGTCCGTCGTATTTCTTTATTTTATGTTTAAATTTTGCCGGCCATTATAGTTTTAAAGGTTCCTAAGAGCTTGAATTTGAAAACAAATTTTAAAATCATCGGTTTTTATCACGCCAACTTCTACGATAGTTATGCTTTTTTGTAAATTCTCTTGTCTTAAAAAACCTAAATGCTAGAGGTGCGGCCCCGTACTTCATTTTAAAACAAGGAGAAATGTTATGCCCGAAACCGTGTACTGCCCCAACCCAGACATGAATGCATTTGAAAATGCGCTCAAGCAGTTTGACGCCGCCGCGAAGGTGTTAAACCTTACGCAAAATCAGGTCGCGATGATCAAAGACCCCAGGAGAATAGTCGAGGTCAAACTTCCGGTGCGCATGGATGACGGCAGCATAGAAGTTTACAAGGGCTATAGGGTTCAGCACAACATAGCGCGCGGTCCAGCCAAGGGAGGCATCAGGTTTCATCCCGATGTAAATGTGGACGAGGTGAAGGCGCTTGCCTTCTGGATGACCTACAAATGTGCAGTGGTGAACGTGCCCTTCGGCGGCGGCAAGGGTGGGGTGATCTGCGATCCCATGAAGCTTTCGAACGGAGAACTTGAAAGAGTTGCCAGAAGGTATTTTGCCGAAATGGTGGATCTCTTTGGCCCAGATAAAGACATCCCTGCTCCCGATGTCGGCACCAACGCGCAGGTGATGGCGTGGTTTCTCGACACCTACTCCATGCACGAAGGCGAATATCTGCCGGGCGTTGTCACAGGAAAACCGCTGGAGCTCGGCGGTTCGGCCGGAAGGGTCGAGGCCACAGCCCAAGGTATCGTGCACTGTATAGTGGAAGCCGCAAAGCATCTAAATATCGATATCAAAAAAACGACGGTAGCCATACAGGGCTTTGGAAACGTCGGTTCCTACAGCGGCAAAATACTGCAGGCCGAAGGATGCAAGATAATTGCCGTGTCCGATATAAGTGGTGCCTATCAATGCGATTTGGGTGTGGATGTGAAATTCATGATGGACTATGTAGCGAAAAACCGGTCGCTTGCAGGCATTGAAAAACACACCAAATGTACGAAGATGAACGATCCTCAAAAACTTCTTGAGCTTGAGGTAGATATCCTCGTTCCGGCCGCTCTTGAAAACCAGATCACCTCGAAAAACGCTCCCGACATCAAGGCTCGCATAGTTGCCGAGGGTGCAAACGGTCCGGTCACGCCAAACGGCGACAAGATACTAAACGAAAGAGGTATCTTTGTAATTCCCGACATCCTCTGCAATTCTGGAGGTGTTACGGTTTCCTATCTTGAATGGGTGCAAAACAGGATGGGCTATTACTGGGAGAATGAGCAGATCCAAGGTGATCTCTCGCGCATGATGCGCGCCGCGTTTAGAAACGTGGTGGAAACGTCCGAACGCTATAAGGTAAATATGCGTATCGCGGCCTTCATCGTAGGAATACAGAGGGTGGCTAGGGCATCCGAGCTTAGGGGACTGTACGCTTGAAATGTCGGGCATCGCCAAAACGGGCGAACATCTCAAACAGATAGCTTTTGAGATATAGAAATAGTAGATTAGGGCGGCTAAATGGCCGCCCTTTCTTGTTTGTGCTCCCGGCCGGGCTACGGTTAGAAAGAATGTTTTTTAAGAAGGAGGAAAATGTGGAGAAAAAATCCAATCGGGCGTTTGTTTTTGCTGTTTTTGCCGCGTTGGTAGTGATTTTGGGTTTTGTAATAGGCTACCTGATCAGCCATGAAAGACAGGCAGGTTCAGTAGCCGGGAGAACTATAGGCGAGAGGGCCCTGCTTTCAAGCGCTGAAAATATAGCCCGTGCGCGGGAAAATCTTCCAGCCCTTATAGCCGCAGTTAAGAGTGACGAAAATTCTGCGACGGCCAAAGTCGAGCTTGGAAGGGCCTATCTTATATTAGGCGAAAAAAAAATGGCTTCGAATGAATTTAAAGCTGCTGTCGCCATAGATCCTGGAAATGGCGAGGCTCTTTTGGGCCTTGGCGATGCCTACGAACAGATGGGCAATTATGAAGATGCGATGGATGCCTACAAGCGTCTTATAGGCATAGAGCCCGACAATCTAGAAGCATTTTACAGTCTCGGAAATGTCTATCAAAAAGCGGAAAAGCTGGAGGAGGGTTTAAGCGAAATTGGCAGGATAAAAGACGAGAGGCGGGCGGCCTTAGACGATACGCCAGAGGAAACTTCTCAATCGGAGGTTCCACATCAAGGACAGTATCTAGATGCGAGCATTGCCTTTTATGCGGGGCTTGGCATGCATGAGGTTGCGCTGAAAGAAATAGGAGAAAACGCCCCGGATCCAGAATTGCCGAAGATAAGAGAACGAGTGCCTGAGCCGGCGTCAGTTTTAGCCGGGGATTTGGAGAAAAGATCGCGTGCGGGCGATCTTCCCGGAATGGCAGACGGAGATGAGCGAGATGGTCGGCCAGCGTCCACATCTTCAAGCGAGAGCGACCGAGATACGCTAAAGGAAATATTTAAGAAGATAAAAGATGAAAAATCGGCCAGCGTTGCTACCCACACCTATACCGGATTTATGCACGAGAAGGATGGCAACTATCAGGCGGCAATAAACGATTATCTTGAAGCATTGAAGCTAGATTCCGGATTTTTTGAAGCCTTGGAGGGGCTGGCTAGGTGCTATGTTGCTACCGGGCAAAATGATGAGGCGCTAGATGTCTATGGGAAGGTTATCTCGATGGATCCTTACAACTACGAGGCCTATGTAAGCATTGCAGGCATCCATCAACAAAAAGGCAGGAGAGAGCAGGCGGCTGTAGCCTTCAAAAAGGCCCTCGATATAAATCCCTCCGATGGCAAAATCTGGTTTATGCGCGGTGTCGTAAACGTTGAAATCGCAGAATACGAAGAAGCCATATCCTCCTTTAAATCGTCTCTTGAAAAAGGGGGAGTCGAAAAGGGGAATTATGTCATCTTGTTGGAGGCTATATTGTCAGCTCTTAAAAGCCGAGCTTCTGAATCTTCTGCAGGGCAGAATCTGGCGTTTAACTTCATAATGCTTGGCAATCTTTTCGATAGCATTGAAAAGTATGATAGAGCCGCAGAGTCTTATGGTGCGGCCTGCGAGCTTGAGGAAAATAACGCAGTCGCTTTTTTTTCGCTGGCAGTGGCTCATTATAGAAACAACGATCCCGAAGCCGCGCTTAAGGCATACGAAAAACTCAAGCACATCGATTCCAATATGGCCATCGTGCTCAAGAGTTTTTTGGGTATAAGCGATCCTCCTGCCGAAGAAAACATTCCGCCTTCAGATGACGGCAATGGCAACGCCGACGATAATTTTGAATCCGAATATCTTTGAAATATGACGCAGTCGCAAGCCATAAGCCGAAGTCAGATGTTCATACTATTACGAGACCGTTAATAAATTTCAGCTTGAGTTTGTTCCCATTTAACCGATAGATTTACGTTCTTGAAAAAACGGGAGGCATTGAAATGACACGAACCGCATATCGTGCGAGAATAATTCACGCCAAAAATGAAAAAGAAGTTGAAGATATCCCTGACGGCATGCTCGTAGTAGATGCCAAAGGACGTATCGAGTCTTGTGGCGATTACGATCCATCTTTTCAAGATAAAGTGGTGGATCTTGCAGGAAGGCTCGTCATTCCCGGTCTTGTCGATGTCCACAGCCATATCCCGCAGCTAGACGAGCGCGGCAAACACGGAGCCACGCTTTTAGACTGGCTTGAGCATTATATCTTTCCGGCGGAAAGATCGTTTGCCGACGAACGAACTGTGGTGGACGTAGCCACGAGATTTTTCAAAAAACTCATATTAAACGGCACCACTATGTCTGGCCTTTATTCAACCGTTCATGAAGACGCTACAAATCGCTGTTTCGAGATAGCCAAGGCGTCGGGGGTTCGCTGTTATATAGGCAAGGTGATGATGGATATGCATTCGCCCGAAGGTCTTTTGGAGACGACCCAAGATTCGCTTAAAAAAAGTGAGCGGCTTTGTTCCAAATGGCATAACGCGGAGGGCGGGCGGCTTAAATACGCCTTTACGCCGCGCTTCGCTCCCACTTGCAGTCTCGAGCTTTGGAAGGAAGTTGCAAAACTTTCGATGGACAGCGGTGCGTATATTCAAAGTCACATAGCCGAAACGAAAGACGAAAACGCGCGTGTTAGAGAACTCTTTCCTGAATTTTCCGATTACGTGGAACTTTTTGAGGATACGAAAGTGCTTGGGCCAAGGACGGTGCTTGCGCATGCCATCTATCTTTCAGACGGAGAATATCGAAGGCTTGCCAAATCCGGCACGAAGATAGCGCATTGTCCCACGTCCAATTTTTTCTTGAAAAGTGGTTGGATGCCGGTTTCTAAAGTTGAAAAGGCCGGCGTGATTTATGGTCTTGGCACTGACGTGGGTGCTGGCATTTCGATGTCGGTGTTTACCCAGATGAGGCATGCCGATTTCACCCAGCTCGATTGCACGATAACGCCTGTGAAGGCTTTTTATCTGGCGACCATGGGCGGCGCCAAGGTTATGGGCATGGAAGATGAGATAGGAAATTTTCAAAAGACCAAGTTCGCCGATTTCAATGTGATAGATATCTGCGGGGTGGAGCCGCGTTATCATCTTGGTGGGCTCTCCACCGATGAAGTCTTGTCGCTGCTTATGTATCGCGGCGACGGCCGGGCTATAGAATCCACCTATGTTGCCGGGAAAAAAATCTGTGTAGATTTTTGATGCAAGGAGTAAATCAGGCTGGTTTGGCAGCTTATTTCGCCAGAACCTTTGCTGCCTGTTCGACGGCTTCGAATATCTGTTGATAGCCGGTACATCGGCATAGATTTATCGAAAGTCCCTTTTTAATCTCATCGCGAGTTGGGTTCGGATTTTTATCGAGCAATGCCTTTGCCGCCAGCACCATCCCGGGTGTGCAAAAACCGCACTGCACCGCGCCGCAGTCTATGAAAGCCTGTTGTAGGGGGTGAAGTTTTCCGTCTTTCTCAAGGCCCTCTATTGTAAGTATGGATGGAATTTCGAATTCTGAAGATGGCGTCAGGCTTTGAACAAAATCCCTCATCAAAATTTTGCACGCACGTTTCGCCTCGCCGTTTATTATAACCGTGCAGGTTCCGCATACTCCTATATCGCAGCCTCGCTTGGTTCCGGTGAGTCGTAGATCTTCGCGCAGGACGTCCAGAAGGGTTCGATCGGGGGCGCATTCCAATTCATGATTTTTGCCGTTTATGTTGAGTTTGATGTTCATAGTTTTTATTTCAGCTTTTCAAGTTGTTGTCAGCAATTTCGATTTTAGGGCACTTCTAAAAACTACTGTTTCTGGGATCTCTAAGAATCGTCCAGATGCAAGGCATCCCGACAGAGGCCGGCTGAGTCGTACTTAAAGTACGTCGCAAGCCGTGCCGATGGAGGGTAACGCAGCAGATGGGCGATTATTAGAGATCCCTTTTATATCCTCCGCTCTAATAGGTGTCTTTGTAAACCTTATGCCAGTGGCATAGTATATCGCATTAGCGACGGCTGCTCCCATCAGTTCGTTTGTCGGTTCGCCGAGCGACTTGGCTCCCCATGGTCCAGCAGGGTCAGCATTTTCAACGAGGATGGCGGTCATTTCCGGAATGTCGTTTGTGCGGGGTATTTTATAGGAATTGAAATTGAGATTTTTTATCATGCCGGCTTCGCATTCGAGTTTTTCATGCAACGCAAAGCCCATGCCCATGACTATGCCGCCGAAGATCTGTCCTGCCGCCATCTGGGGATTGATTGCCTTGCCCACCTCGTGTGCTGCGACGACGTTTAAAACTTTCGTCCGGCCTGTTGCCGGATCGACCGTCAATTCGCATGCCTGACATCCATATACATAGGTAAAGTAGGCGTTGCCCTTGCCGTGGTGTTCGTCCCAGTTTACGTCCGGTCCCTGAAACACGCCGAGCGCATGCAGATACATCTTGCGATTGTGGCACGCCGCCACAGCCTTTTCAAACGAGATGCTTTTTCCGGTTATCGGGTTGGTTATTCTGCTGTTTCCGTACTCGTGGCCTTTGTGCGATGCTCCGATAAGGTCTTTTAAAACAGGGGCCATCATCTCACGAATGCGTCTTGCGGCATCGATCACGGCGTTTCCACCGACGATGGTTCCGCGCGAGGCGACAGTAGGGCCGCCGTCGGTTATTGAGCTGGTGTCGGTGTCTAGAAATTTTATGCGCCCCTCTTTCACTCCAAGCTCCACGGCCAGTATGTGCGTCATGGCGGTCTTAAGCCCCTGCCCGTTTTCCGAAACGCCCACCTCCAGAAGTATCGAGGCGTCTGGCTGAATGTTGACGATCGCCGAACAGAAGTCGTTACCCTCGGCGCCTAGCGAGACGCCGCGATAGCTTGTGGCGAAGCCTATTCCATAGAGAAGCCCGTCATCTCTTGGGTTTCCCCTTGAACATTTCTTCCACTTGGTTTTCCATCCTATTTTTGAAAGTGCCTTGTCGGTGACTTCTTCTATCGAAACCTTGTGATTTGAAAGTTTCTGGTCGGTGTGGGTGGTGGTGCCCTGTCTGAAGAAGTTGATTTTGCGAAACTCATAAGGGTCCAGCCCGGCCTTTTCCGCGCACATATCGATGAAAGACTCGCACGCGAACACCTGCTGCGGAGTTCCAAAGCCTCGCATGGCGCCGGTCGCCGGATTGTTTGTGTAGGCCACCCGAGAATCGCATCTTACCGCAGGAACTACGTAAGGTCCTGTGCATTGCACGGTAGGACGCCAGATCACAAATGGAGATACTGCGCAATAAGGCCCGCCGTCCGCCAGAAAATCTACGTCCAAGGTTTCCAGCTTTCCCTTGTTGTTTATTCCGGCCTTGTACTTGATGTGAAACGGATGCCGTTTGTAGCTCTCCACCTTTCATCTAAGCGCTCCCGCCTTCGCGCGATATTTTTTGT
>Ga0351874_1039_pt1 | contig 31961 bp, 21 predicted proteins | sample BONcelFGM3001C13_FD_206790 | JGI IMG/M metagenome (GOLD analysis project Ga0351874, IMG submission 206790) | Enriched cells from coal bed in the Powder River Basin, Montana, United States - BONCAT cells FGM rep3 HSBNCT.FGM.300.1.C13 ...
AAAAACCTGTACTACTTGTTCATATACTGCTGCTCACAATAATAATCTCAAGCGGATATATGATATTTCTAATGCCGTCTACTTTAATTGTCAACTCCCAAATTGTAGGTTTGATGATATTTACCTCAGCATTGTTCTTAAGCTGGGAAGTAAAAAATCAAATCATAGTTGCAATCTATTACAATATTGTTTTTGCGGCAGCCATATTGCTCAATCAAGATCCGAAGATTTATTTTCTTTCTAATATGTTTGAGTCAGTTCTATTTGTAATCTTTCTTAGTTTAATTTCGGTAGTTGGAAGTGCTGTAAACTTTAAGTTAAGATCGGAAGTTGCCGAAAAATCTTTCAGGATAAATTTGAGTGAAAGAAAATATCGTTCTATAATTCAAAATTCTGCTGAAGGCGTTTTTCAAACAAGTGAAGATGGAAGGTTCTTGACTGTAAATCAAGCATTGGTTTCAATTCTTGGTTATGATTCAGAGGAAGATTTAAAAGGTTGTGATATTGAAAATGATATTTATAAAAATCACGAAGACCGCCGCAAGATTATGGAGCTTCTAAGAACTCATGGTGAAATTAAAAACTTCAAAGTTGAACTTAAAAAGAAAGATGGTACATTCATTACAGCAAGGCTTAATGACCGTATAGTTAGCGATGAAGAATCGGGACGAGAATATTTTGAAGGAAGTTTGCATGATATAAGTGATCAAATTCGGCTTGAAGAAGAGCGGTATATTGCTGAGGAAAAGTTAAAAGAAGAAAAAATTAAATCTGATAAACTCGCAATTGAAGCACTTAAATCAAGTGAAATTAAAGGGCAGTTCTTAGCAAATATGAGTCATGAAATCCGTACTCCAATCAACGGAATTATTGGCTTCTTATCCTTGATTGAACAGGGAGCTTATAAAGATAAAGATGAACTTCAAGATTTTATCGTAAGTGCACGTGCATCTGCTGAAACTTTACTTGATTTAGTTAATGATATTCTTGATTTCTCCAAAATTGAAGCGGGTAAATTAAGCTTATCAGAATCGAATTTTTATATAAGAGATGTTATTAATGAAGCGGTTTCAGTTGTTATACCGCGCATTCAAGAAAAGAAATTAAAATTAATAATTACTATTGAAAAGACAACATCTACACATTTGGTTGGTGATCCTTCACGCTTAAGACAAATATATCTTAATCTCTTATCCAATGCGGTTAAGTTCACAGAAGAAGGGGAACTAAAGATTTTTGTTTATTCTGAAAAAGTTGGTAAAAATAAAATTAAACTTTATTCAGTTGTTGAGGATAGCGGTATTGGAATTCCACAAGAAAAATTAAATTATTTGTTTAAACCCTTTTCACAAGTTGATGGTTCTTATACAAGAAAATTCGGTGGTACCGGATTAGGACTTGCAATCTGTAAAGAACTTGTAACCCTTATGGGTGGGCAAATATGGGTTGAAAGCAATGTAGATAAAGGTACTAAGTTCACGTTTGCCGTAATATTAACAGCCCCCGAGCAAGTCACGCTCATTGGCAAACTAAAGGCAAATGCTAACCAGAAGGCAAAAGAAGAAATTGTAATTTCAAGTGCAATGAAAGTTGAAACTAAGGATCGTGACATCATTAATCAGAATAGCATAAGAGGAAAGTTCAAACTTTTGCTTGCTGAAGATAATGCCGTTGGGGCAGTTATTTGTGCTGTTGGCGTAAACTTATAAATCTTTCCGTTTGAGAGAGCACAAATATAAAGTTCATTATACTGGTCAACTCCAAAAGAAGAAATTCCGATTCCAGCACTATTAATTAAAACCTCATTAACAGCAGGGTTTAAGCCATTATAAGTAAGTGCCCATATTTTTTGTGAAACATAATCGGCATAAATATACTTACCATAAAGTTGAGGAACATTTGGCCCACGATAAACAAAACCTCCAGTTACAGAATATCCACCGGTTGAATTATGAGCGTATTCGAAAATCGGCAAAATTAGTCCCGATGTATCACATCCAGAAGAAGGAGAATAACAATGCGCCCCTTCCATAGTTTTCCATCCATAATTTTTACCATTTTGAATTATGTTTATTTCCTCCCAAACATTTTGCCCAACATCGGCGCACCAATTCCAATTCGTTTCGGGATCGAAACTAAAACGCCACGGGTTGCGTAATCCATAAGCATATATTTCTTCTTTCCAACCGGACAAATTATTAGCAAAAGGATTATCGGGTGGAATAGAATAGTTATTACTTCCATTTGTTCCGTTCACATCTATTCTTAATATTTTTCCGAGAAGCACTGATTTATTCTGACCATTGTTTTGTGGATCACCACCACTTCCACCATCTCCTGTAGCGATATATAGATAACCATCCGGACCAAAAGATACTTGTCCACCATTATGATTTGTATATGGTTGAGTAAAAGATAAGAGTATTACTTCACTCGATTTGATTGCAGAATCAGGATTAGTTGATACCTGAAATCGAGACACAAAAGTTTTTAATGGAGAACCACCAGTGTAGTTAAGATAGAAATATCCATTGCTTATATAATCGGGATGGAATGCGAGTCCGAGCAAACCTCTTTCACCACCACTAACAACACGATCAGTAATATCAAGAAAAATTTTTGCGTTAGTCACATTTGAATTATTCTGAAATACCGAAATAGTTCCGGATTGCGAAACCACAAACAATCGATCGCTGTTATCTCCTGCGTGTTGTAAATCAACCGGTTGATTAAAAGTTAAATTTGGGAATGCAACTTGTATAGTGGTCTGCGCTGTTACATTACATGTTAAACTATGAATGGCGATAATCATAAATGAAATTATTCGTCTCATAAATCCTCCATTTAATGGTTATTGAGTCTGAGGCTACCTCCAAGGATTTGTTCAATTGAGAAATAGATTAAAAATTACCCGGTAGTGAGCCTCGAAATTGAATTACTCTATTCTTTTTTTATTTTTTTCGTCTTCTTTACTTTCTCCGTTTTTGCTTTTGGCTGATAAAGTGAAGTTATCAAAGAAATAAGGATATTAAATTTATATCTCGCATTATCAGATGCTTTTGAAATGGAATCAGTAAAATCAACCATTTCATTGATCGAGCTTGCGAAATGTTTTGATTCAAATATTTGATGAATCGATTTTTGCTTTTCCTCTGCAGCTCTAACTTCTTTTTCACTTCTGCGTATAAGTTCAAGAGTAAAATTCCACTTTAATAAAAGTTCAAAATATTCCTTATTGTAATAGAGTGTCCCGTTATACTCATTCACTTGGATGAATCTTTGGACTTCGCTATTTCCAATTATTTGTTCAAGTGCCGATTGATTGATTGCTAAAAATGGTTTTTTATCTTTATCAACATTTGAAACAACTTCCTTAGCTAACTTAATTTTTGTAGTAGGATAAATTCCCTCGGTTGAAGCAAGAATTTTTAATAGATCGAATTCTTGTTTAACAAATTCATAATTATCACCGAGGCGTATTAGAGACTGCCAAACCGGTTTTTGCAGCATCAATGACTCATATAATTTAGCAGGACTCTCATTTTGTTCAACAAATTGTATTGTGACTAAAATTCTCTTAACAATTACATATAACATCATTAAATCGAAATAGACTTCTTTATTCTTTTTTGTAGCGAGAATAAAATAGCTGCCAACTTCATTTAATTTCGATTTATTGTCACTCTTACTCTGTTCAGAAATATACCCGGTCAGATTAAATAATATTTGAAGATCTTCATTTAATAATAGTGCAACTTTTTCTTTGTCAATTGATATTCCTCTAAAGTTTTCAATTTCATTCAACACATTGAGAAATTTGTTTTTTAGAAAAGTGAGGGAAATTGTTTCACTATCATCATTCTCAGACTTCTGTTCGGTAAGAAAATTATTCCTCATATAAGTAACATTTTCTTTATTGAATAAGTCAGTTACGGCTGAATGAAACGGAACTAAATTCAATTCAAGAAGTGCTTCTTTAATAGATGGAACTCCACGCCCATTAAGCGATTTAAATAATTGATGATAATCTCCTTTAAAATCAAAAACTTCTTCAAAGTTTAAAAATACGTAGTATTGATAACCGGATAATGTGACTGTCAATCCGTCGTAATTAAGTTCTTCGGCTGATATTAAATACTCGAGTTTTGTTTTATGATCTGAAACTATATAATAATAACCTGATTCAGTTCGGATTTGAATTGCTGAGCTAAGTGATTTTGTTACAATTGGACTATTCTCAATTCCTTCTGAACCGTTTATAACTTTACCTGTTGATATTTTTATTCTTCCTGAAGTTTGGGTATAAGCATTATTATATAATACAACCGCACGATCATTCCCGGCTCTATTCGAAAAAGCTATTACATTTTCATTTTCGTCGCCATAATTATTGATAAAATCATACAACTCAAAATTATCAACTTGACTGAATATGTGACGAAGTTTTGTTAATGGAAAAATTTCTTTTTCATGTCGATGAACTAAATAATCATCAACAAACTCATTATAATAAGCACGCTTATATTCCATCCCATATTTTTCGGTGAATCCTTCAATTTGCCCATGAGCAAACATCGGGAGTCCGGGAAGTGTAACCATCATTACCGAAATACCAAAATACTTATCCCCTTTACCAAATTGATTTACAGCAGTTTCTTCATCCGGATTGCTCATGAAGTTAACATATCGTTTTAATATTTCAGGGTTAAACTCAAGAGTATTTGTAATAAGCTCACGGTACTTTGAATTTTCTTCCTTCATAAACATGTGCATGAAGGCACTATTATAAACACGATGCATTCCAAGTGATCTTACAAAGTAACCTTCCATTAACCAAAATGCCTCTGCTAATAGAAGTGTGTTCGGCATTTCCTTATTAATTCTATCAACAACTTCACGCCAAAATTCTGCAGGCATAAGCGAATCAAACATATTTCGAGTCATTGAATAATCTGAACGGGAAGGAATTGCGCCACCTAATCCGGGTTGTGGAAACCAGAGTCTTGAGTAATGCTTTTTAGTGAGTGTCATTGCAGCATCAAATCTGATGATTGAAGTTTTTCTTGCAACATGCATAATCATTTGTATTAGGGATTCTCGTACTTCCGGATTTAGTAAATTCAACTGTGCAGTATCATTCCATGGCATGTTAGTACCGTCGTTACCGTGATAAATATAGCGAATCTCACCATTGCGATTATCGATCATCTGGAAAACCACTGCGGCATCTTGCTTGGAGTAATATCTATCTTCAATTCTAATTTGAATTGATGAATCTTCTGAAAGATCAGGACCTGTAAACGAATAATTAGGATAAGGAGGTGTTTTAGCCTGGAGAAAATAATCAGGGTGACTTAAAATCCAGTGTGAAAATATTCCTGTATGATTTGGAACCATATCACTTGCGAGTCTGATTCCTCTTATCCAACATCGATATTTTAGATTTTCAAATGCTTCTTCACCGCCGAGTTCGGATGCAACAACATAATCGTAAAGAGAATATGCCGAAGAAGCCGCCTCCGGATTTCCGCAAAACTGTTTAATCTTTTGTGAAGCGGTACTCCGTTCCCAAAGTCCAATTAACCATAAAGAAGTAAAATTCCATCTCGCTAATTGATCAAGTTCTTCATCGGGGATTTGATCTAATCTTTTAATATCTGCTTGATATTTCTTTGAAAGCTGATTCAACCAAACGAATGTATTTTTTGCAATCATTACAACCTGGGGCATCCAATGCGTGTCGAGGGTAAATTGTTCGGGCTCAAAATAACTGAGTGATACTTCATCTTGTGATGTAACTTCACCTTTTGCGATATGTCCTTTTAATTCGGTTATTTCTTGAACGGATAATTTCGGAAAGTATTCGGGCACGGGGGGAGTTCCAACACCACCATGCTGTGTAAACAATTTGGAATCCTCATAAATAAGGTCTTTACTTCCTAATAATTTTGCGAGAAATTTTTCACTAATAGTCACTTGCCAAATGCTATTAATGTAATTAAGCTGCGCTTCAATATTATCAGGATTAGTTAAAATTGGTTTTTTTAATGAAGTTAGTAATGAAAGATTTTCGATAGCTAACGGTTTTTCAGTTTCGAAAAACTGTTCAGCTGTATCCATTATTTTTTTGTAAGATGATTTTTCAATTAATGATTTGTCATCAAATAAATCTTTTAGCTGAACAAATACCCGATTAATATTTTCGAGATGAAGAAGAATAATTTCTTCAATTATTATTTCGCGATTAGATTTCTTTCCCGTAAAACCATTTATATATTGATCAACAGTAGTTTCATTCTTTTGAACAGGCAGAGGCGGGAATTCTTCAACGAAAATCTTTAACGTTTGTTCAAGATTTTCTGCGCCGATTTTTTCTTTAAAGAATATTATACTTCGCTCAAAAACACCGGGGTTTTCGTTCTCCTCGTATTGTCGGATGATGAAATGAAATATTTCGTGAAGTAAACCGAGCGCATTAATTTGGCCTGGAGTAACAAAAGAATCGGTTATTCCATTTTGTTTACGGAAGTCGTTTATCTTTTGCGAGAGAATTCTTGCTGCTGTAAAATCAGCAACAATTAAGTCACCGGTTATACTAAAAAGGTTTTCTTCAAACTGATATTTTTCACGGGAAATTTTTGAAACGTGAAAATAAAATTTGAGTTCTTTTATTTTTCCAATATTATAGTCACACATAAAATTGTCTCCGGACATAGAGAATATCTTACTATTAAAAACTTTTATTCAGTTCTGTTAAGAAATATAACAAATTTGCAGAAAAGAGAGGGGGAATCATCAAGAATATTATGAGTATAAATAAGAATAACACAAATGTTCTTTAAGTAGCTCACTTAATGGAATGCGCAACTTGAGCCAACCCATGTTTTGTTTTTATTGAAATCCACTCCCATCATTTTACCTTTGCTCATTCTTATTAGGTTATTAACCAACAATGGTTCGTCTTTCCATAAATACATCATTCGAATTTCAACTTTGGAATAATCATCAGGCGTTTTAATCAAGGGGGCATATTCTATTTTTTGTTGAAGGATGTAATTCTCTCTATCTGTGATCAAATCAAGGCGTTCTTTGGTTAAGTCGATTTCAACACCAAGTCCGGCAAAAGAGAACAATGGTTTCAGAACATAATTATTTAGGTCTTCCGGATATTCGGTTAATTCATTTAGGAAAAAAGAGTTAGGGATATTCTTCCCTTTTAAAAAAGTTAAAGTATATTTACTGATTTTAAAAAACCAGTTAGGGTGCCCAACCCATGTTACATCAAGCTCGTCAGTAAAATTAAATCCGGCTGAAAAATTTTTACGTAATAGTTCATCATAAATTACACGATTATAAATGCGCTCAATCGGAACCAGTATCCCATCTTTTTTGTAAAATAGTTTATCACCTTTTTTAACTATTGCAGAAATACAAACTGCTTTTACTCCGGTAAGTTCTTCTGTGGCGGCAAAATCAATTCTTGTTTTTTGTTTATCGGGTTCAATCTCAAGCAGAATAACATTTTCCGGAGCGGAATTTCCTAATAGAATATCTTTAAATACTTTCGAATACGAATCATCATCAAAATTGCTGAAGTAATTTGTTAAGTCTTTAGTTATCGGGAAATGTTTTTTAATTGTTCTGGATAAATAATACTGAAATCCGTAAAGTGAAGGAAATCCTTGTAACTCAATTAATTTGGGGAGAATATTTCCCTCCTCATCATAACAGAGTGCAAAATCAATTTGCAAAAATACTGGATGAGTGTCTTCGTTCGGAACATTTATTCCGTTCGGAATTGCTTTTTTACAATATTCGGTATATTCATCGGTTCGTAGTTGTGAAACAATAGATTCGCATGCCAATTCAAGTTCAGTCACTGCCTCATCAGAAAGAAATAGTGGCGTTTCTGATACACGAAAATCAGCAGGAAATTTAAGCTGCGAATTTAAGTCATCAAGAAAATTTTTATATTTTAATTCAGTAAAACTATTATTGTAATTCCCTCTTAATTCTAATCTCATTTTTACCTAACAATTAATGATTGAATAGCATTATCAATAAAACTTGGAAGAACAGTTTTCCTTGTTAATTTAATTTTTTCCGGTTGTTCAATGTGACTTATCATTACGTAGTACATCGCTTCTCCATATCTCTCTGTTACCTGCTTTTTTCGTTCAGGTTGTTTGAAGTGATACATCATACTCTCAGGGTCTGCCTCCGGATGAAACTGTGTTCCAACAATCTCATCTGAAATTCGAACTGCCATCAATGCGGGGGTAATCTTCTCATTATCCGGCAAAATCTCCATCGCAAGAATTGAAGCATTAAGTTCTTTCAACCTTTCGAGATTCGGATTTACTACTTGAAATTGTCTAAAATCAGCGGCATAAAAAGGATTTGAGAGTTGTTTCAAGATTGGATCAATAGAACCTGATTCAGTCCTCTGAATTGGTAAAATTCCAAATGATCGTTTTGGACGGGGAGTAACTTCAGCAAATTTGAAATAGCGGCTCATCAATTGAAATGAATGACAGATGAAGAAAACATATTTCTTCCTATTAGAAATGTTTTGGTTATTCGTTTGAATTTTATCAAGAAGATCGAAGTAATCAGATTCCCACTTTGTGCCTTCACCATCGAATGGATCCCCCGGACCACCTGAAGAAATATAAATGTCGTAAGACAAATCCGGAATTTCTCCCCGATATCGGGCATCAAAAACATCATAATATATAGTTACGTTTTCGAAGCGTTTGTTGGACTCAGAGATTATCTCTTTAAGACATCTCATCCCCTCATTACGTTCATTATTATATAAATCGATAATTGCAGTTTTAATTTTATACTGAGTCATTAATTTCTTTATTTAGTTAAGTTAATGTCAAGCCCGTGATGAGTTTCATCAATAATAAGATCGACAACGTTTTTAGTATCGTAAGATTGTTCCCAAACAGCAAGTTGGCGGTCTGCACCGGTTCCCATTTTTACAATTTCCTGAATATAATCTAATTCTTTACGGCTGCCGAGTTCATCAACAACATCATCAACAAACTCAAGAAGTTCGGTTATTAAGTCCATTGTAGGCACTTCTTCTTTTTTGCCAAAGTCGATAAGTTTTCCACCAATTCCATAGCGACTTGCACGCCATTTATTTTCAGCAATAAGTGCACGTCTATATAAACGGAAGCCGAGATTTTGCCGAATCAGTTTATATAACTTTGCTACAACTGCTTGCATCAATGCGGCAAGTGCAATTGTTTCATCAACACGCATGGGGATATCACAAATGCGGAATTCGAGTGTACTGAAGAATGGATGCATTCTTATATCCCACCAAACTTTTTTTGCATTATCGATACAGTTTGTTTTTACAAGTAGATTGATATAATTATCGTATTCGGAAACACTGTTGAAATAATCGGGAATACCTGTCCTCGGGAATCGATCAAAAACTTTTACCCGGTAAGATTTAAACCCTGTATTCCGCCCAAGCCAAAATGGTGAATTAGTTGAAAGAGCAAAAATATGTGGAAGGAAATATCGAGCAGCATTCATAATATGAATTGCAAGTTCTCTGTCATCAATACCAACATGAACATGTAAACCGAAAATCAAATTGGCTCTTGCTACTTGCTGCATATCATCAACAACTTGTTTGTAGCGCGGATGCTCAGTAATCTTTTGATCTTTCCAATGTGAAAAGGGATGTGTGCCGGCAGCGGCAATTCTTAATCCATTTTTTATTGCCAACTTTGCAAGTTCAGTTCTAAGCTTGGTTACTTCCCGTCTTGCTTCTGAAATATCCTGACAAATTTCAGTTCCCATCTCAACAACGGATTGATGCATTTCCGCTTTAACCTGTTCGTGAAGAAAAACTTTCCCTTCTTCAATAATTTGCTGAATGTGCGAACGAAGTTCACGTGTAACGGGATCAACTATTTGAAATTCCTCTTCAACTCCAAGCGTAAAAAGATTTTTTTCAGCCATAACTATTCCAAATATATTTTAATAAATTAATTCAACACATATTTTAAAAGAAGAAATGACAACATATAGTTATGTTATCATCTCTAAAAATTTGTTAAATTGATTTCTTTACGAACTCGCCCCAGGTAGTATTGAATTTACCTTCTTTATGAGCGTTAGCTCTTCTGATTGCCATGTTAGCCGCTGCTTCAACAATCCATTCAAAATTTTCCTGACCTACTGAATGGATATCGGCATCAGGTGCAGGATTACAAAAATCGATTGCATACGGAATGCCGTCTCTTACAGCTAATTCTACAGTATTAAAATCATAACCCAAAACATTGTTCAATTTGAGGACAGCATTTTTAAGTGAATCCATCATCTCTTTCGTTTTAGGTAAAGGATTTTGTACATAACGAAGATGATGAGGTTGTTTTGGATCATATTGCATTATGTGAATATCTTTTCTATCAAGACAATAACATCTATAATATTCAGTAAAAACAATTTCCTCTTGAAGCATCATTACAAGTTGACCTGTTTCATTATATGCTTTGTAGAATTGTTCAGCATTTTCAACGCGATAAACATTTTTCCATCCACCTCCTGCAAACGGTTTAAAAAATGCAGGGAATCCTACATAATTAAAGATACCTTCCCAATCAAGCGGATAAGCGAGATTTCTAAATGATGCTTCATTTGTATCATCAGGATGATTTTTGGATGGTAGGATTACTGTTTTAGGAACCGCAACGCCATGTTGTAATGCTAAAGCATTATTGAAAAACTTATCATCAGCGCTCCACCAGAATGGATTATTTAATACTGCCGTTCCCATGAGTGCAGTATTTTTAAGCATTGCACGGTAGAATGGAACATCTTGCGATATACGATCGATTATTACTGCATAATCTAAAGGTACACCTTGAATCACTTTATCAAGTGAAACGAATTCTGCAACTATTCCCGCTTCTTTTTTTTCATTAACACGATCAACAAAAGCCTGAGGGAATGTATTCTCCTGCCCGAAAAGAATCCCAATTTTCTTCATATCCCACCCTTTATTTTAATAAATTAAATTTACTTTTCCCGAACTAATAACTAATTTCATTCAGATAACGGGGGAACATTTCACGCCACCAATTCCAGTCATGCCCCGCCCATTTTTTAATATCAAGCCAATGATTAATTCCCATTTTATTTAAGATATTTGATAACTTAATATTTTCATCTAAACAAATATCCCATTCACCTGTACCCAAAATAATTCCCATCGATTTAATTTTTTCTATAAACCATGTGTCTGTCAAATTAGGAAGATAGTCAGGTGGATTATTCAAATAACAATTATCATCATAATAACCCATTATAAACTGTTTAATATCGAATGCTCCCCCCATAGTAAACAAGTAACCTACTTTATCAGGATGACGAAAAGCAAGATTAGCTGAATGATAACCACCAAAACTGCATCCGGCTACACCAACCTTTTCAAATCCGGTATCGTAACGAGCATATTCGAGTACGTCAAATAAAATTGTATTTTCGTATCCAATGTGAGTTTTAACTCTGTCTGCAGGATGAATCGAATAATTATACCAGCTTGATTCATCAACTCCATCCGGACAATAAATTTTGATTTTTCCTTGTTCAATCAGATATGAAGCGGATTCAATTAATTTAAAATCCTTATTCTGATAATATCTTCCCCTTGAAGTCGGGAATAGAATTACAGGATAACCGGCATGCCCAAATACAAGCATCTCAAACTCTCGATCAAGATATTGAGTATACCATTTATGATATTCTTCTTTCACTTTAACCTTAACTATATGCGGAATGATTTTCTAATTGTATGTAGTCTAATCCTCTTCTGTAAACAATTAGAGTGAAGCACAAATATAAAAAAAAGAAATCTTAATACAATCAAAGGATGTATCGTTTTTTCTCTTTTTAATCAAAACTTTGAATTAATAGTTTGGAGAATCAATGTAATGGAATGAATCGTACCCCTTTTTAGACTAAACTTATTTTGTAAGACTAATCTTTTTAACCGTAACTTTTTCCAGCAAATTCAGATTAACTTCAACACCAATTCCTACGCCTGACGGGACATCCATAGTGCCATCTTTATTAACTAAAAATTCCGGTTCAACAATATCTTGTTTGTAATATCTTTTACTTGCAGAAATGTCACCTGGCAATGTAAAATTTGGTAGCGAAGCGAGTGCCACATTTCCCGCTCTTCCAATACCTGACTCAAGCATCCCACCATGCCAAACCGGGATATTTTTAGAAGAGCAGTAATCGTGAATCAGTATTGACTCAGTAAACCCGCCAACCCGCCCCGGTTTTATGTTGATTACTCTACAACTATCTAATTCAATTGCAGCATGTGTGTCGTCAAGCGAGTGAATACTTTCATCAAGGCAAATCGGTGTTTTAAGTACGCGTTGAAGTTTTGAGTGATCATAAATATCTTCATAACCTAATGGCTGCTCGATTAAGAGTAAATTAAAATCATCCATTTGTTTTATTAGATCAATCTGCTCTAATGAATAAGCAGAATTCGCATCCACTTGTAATAAAATATCAGGGAATTCTTTTCTTAACGCTTCAATAAATTGAATATCATTTCCGGGAGAGATTTTTATTTTGATTCTCTTATAACCTTCATTAAGATATCCTTCTACTTTATTTATCAATTCAACCGATGAAGATTGGATTCCGATGCTCACACCAACATCAATTTTTTCTCTTGTTCCACCAAGCAATTTTGATAGTGATATATTTTTTGACTTAGCAAATAAATCCCACAAAGCGGCTTCCAATCCTGCTTTTGCCATCATGTGCCCGCGCACTTTTGAATAAGCATGAATAGCTTGATCAACGTTTAAAATATTTTTACCAAGTATAGAAGGAATTAAAAAATCCTGAAGTATATGCCAGGCTGTAGTTACCGTTTCATACGAATAAAACGGGGTTCCTTCAGCAACACATTCTCCCCAACCGGTTAAACCTTCCCCATCAATTCTGACGATGATGTGCTCTTCATCGTATTCTGTTCCCATTGATGTTGTAAATGGAGAGACTAATTCCATTTTTATATGACGAAGTTCAATATTTTCAATTTTCATAATAAACCTTTACTTTCAATTTATAGTTATCCAACCAGTTCGATGTTTTCGTGATAAATGATTCCTCTTTCTTTCAAACCAGCAAGAATAAAATCCACACACTCATGTTTTTGTCCGATGTATTCGGGAGGACAAATCCCAATTCTATTAAACAATCCATTTGCCAACATTCGAAGAACCATTGTTGCAGTATATCCGGTTGTTCTTGCCATTGAATGAACTTTTGTTTTTTCATTATGCCGGTCGAGCAAATTATAAGTATAACGGATTTTCTTCTTCTCCTTTTCACCTTCAATTATCATTTTCATCACAGTAAATTCTTTATCACACGGCTTTAATTCCCACAACGGAAACAAGAGTTTAGAGGTTAAATCAATCGGTTTAATCTTTGTTCCGTTTACTTCAACTTCTTCTTTACTGAAAAATCCTGCATCACGAAGAACTTGCATCTTTTCGATATGTCCGGGATAACGAAGAGTTTTCTCTTTCATATTTGGTGCTTTTAAAGTAACTGAAAGAGTTCTTAAACCATCGCTGTTAAAGGCTTCAAGTGTTCCAACTTCAGGGAGATTTATATACTCCGGATCGGATAATGCAGGCCTGATAACCATTTTTCCATTTTCGACATATCGAGCAGGACGAATATATTCTTCAATTACATCAATAGGCGAAAATCCTGCTTTATATTCAAATGGATATTCTCGAACAACGGGCAATCCACCAACATAAATTAAGATTGTTTCCAATTTGTCTAGCACACTATTGACATAACCGGCTAGGAGATTACTCATTCCAGGCGCAACACCGCAATCGACTACCGCAGTAACATTATTTTGCTTAGCAAGCTTGTCGAGTTCAAATGGATCTTCGGGAAAGAAAGCAATATCAACTACATTCTTACCTGCTTCAATAATTTGTTTCAGTGTTTCGAATCCCATAAAACCCGGGACAGCACTTAACACAATGTCACTTTCTTCAAGCAAGAGTTGTAACTGCTTTGAATCGGAAAGATTTTGCACAATTTTTTTTACCGGAAAGTCATTTGGAATTTTATCAAGATTCTGCTGGCTGACATCTGCAACAGTTACTTTGAACAATCTCTCTTTTGCAAGATCAATCACCATTGGGCATCCAATAAGCCCACAACCTAAAACGAGTACATTCATGGTTTTTTCTCCAAATACATTAGATTATTTAATCGACTCATCAACAAGTCGGAGAATTGGAAAGTTTTCATTTGACTTCAGCAAATAATTAAATTTTTGATAAGTTACTAAACCAAGCATTGATTTTGGTTCTAACGCTATTATTATCACGTTATTTTTTATTTGATTTAGTGGGATAAAAATATATTCATCGGTATTAATATTTTTTACTTCATTAATCTCAACTTTTGGATTTACTATTATATCCCTTTCAAACTCAATGGAATCTAATTGTGTAACAAAGTATTGTTCGATTTTATCAAATTCAGATTTTTCATAATCATGATAACTAATAGTATGTTTTTCTGCCCAATCAATAACTTCAGTCAATGATTTCGGAACTAAATAACCTTTTGGACGTTCAACATCTAAAGTAGATTTAACAATGGGGCGATAGTCATTTACGATTATAACCGTATCACTGTTTGAATAGTATGAGTACAAAGGTAATTTTAATTTACTTCCATCAGAAAAATGGTCTAATTGAATTGCAACTTTTGGGTCAACTTTATTTTGAATGAGTTTTACTCTCTCACTTTTTACAATGTTTTTCATTTGATCTTTATACTCATAACAGAATTTAAGCAATCCTAACATTCCTCTCATCTGCCCTTCACTACGATGTTTAATATTCTCCACAAAAGTATCTTTTCCATTCAGTCCTTCTTGAATAAACGAAAATGTATTTTGAATACCGAGGCTTTGTCTTCCGTCATTAATATCGAAAGTGCTATGTCTAATGTAATCAATTTCAGGTGGACCGCCGGGGCTATACTCAAAGAAAGAGATGTTGTTATCATTCAAATATTTTTCGATAAACTTTAAATACTTACTTTTTGAAAATTCTCTGATTTCTTTTGCAACATTGATATTTGTTGTTACACCTACCTCTACATCTGAATTAAACCGGTAACCGTAGTTTTTCCAGGTGTCACCATAGGGAGCATATTCATGCACATCCATCGACACTTCAAACAAATATTCATTAAACAACTTGTGAAGCGCTATTGTCTCCGGTTCAGTTAAAATTAAATGATTCCTATTCAGATCCATGCTATTTCCATTGCGGCGTTTATTTTGTTCTGAGCCATCCGGATTCATCTGCGGAATTAAAACAAAATCTATTCTATCAAACAAATAACTATTCTCTTGTTTTAACAATTCTCTAACAAGCAGAATCGAACCTTCTTTCCCCGATTGTTCATTACCATGCTGTTGTGCGAAGATTAATAATTTAAGCTTATTATTATCTTTACCAAATTCTGAATTTGAGAATTTCATCAGATACAAATTTCTTTCTTCAACTGATTTACCTAATTCTTCAACTTTGAGTAAGTTGGAAGAATTATCAAGTTGGTAGATATATTCGGTAAGCTGATTGTATGAAGTTGGTTTTAAGTAATTATTTAATTCGAGAGGAGTTTTTTGTGCAATTAAAATTGAAGAAAAAATTACAAATAGAATTGAAAAGTTTTTCATATTCCCCTTTGCTTGAGAGAAGTTTAGGTTTATAAATAGTAACTTGATTAAAAAATCTGATTATTTAAGATAAACTATTTTACGCAATCCAGTTATAGTCTGAGAGTTCACAATATTTTTGAAATCAATCTTTACAAAATAAATTCCCGATGAAAGATTTTCTGTTTTAGTAAAAGAAAGTTCATATTCATTAACACCAGCCGATCTTTTTTCATCAGTAAACAGTTTTGTTTCTTTTCCAAGAATATCGTAAATAGAAATTGAAACTGTTCCCTCAGCGGGTATATAGTATTTAATAATAGTTGCTGCATTAAATGGATTCGGATAATTTGATATCGATAATATTCGTGGTATTTCAGGTGACTCACTTTTTACATTCGGGTAAATGGCTAATTGCTTCATTAAAAAACTGTAATATGTCCCGTTTGTATTTGTAATATTATAACGTAAATTATTCATTGCTACAACTTGTCGAGGACCAATACTGCTGCTTGCTCTAAAGACTGATGAATCGACATAAGTAGTTCCGGTTGCATCTAACACTAAAAGGAGATTGTTATAAAGAGTACCGAAACCATCCGTAAACTTTTCATAAAAATAGTTGTCGTACGGATTTGAATAAATGCCGAACAATGCATTATTTCGCATCATTCCTAATAGAAGAGCCGAAACTCTATTTTCGATATAATCATCAGATTCAAAAGGATTAACCTGTACTATAGATGATTTTACAATTCCCAATCCTTTTTTCAAGATCATTTTTCCTCTATAAGAAGCCAATGCATCTGAATCAGTATTATCAACATAAAATTCACCTTGCATTTTTACTGCTTGGTCAAAAAAGAGAAAAGAATTATTCTCAACATCTCTAATTTTACTCTTTAAAGAAGCCCCTATCAAATTTGTAGTATCGGTCAACACCTCGAGCTTTGAGGTTGAATCTCCCAAAATCATAATGATAGAAGCGTCTAAAATTTTTTGCAAAACAGAGGAATCGTTAATAATACCTGATGAAACTGGTATAAGATCATATGGAAGTGTTGAATTGTTCAAATATATAATAAGTGAATCAATTTTTGAAACATATCCGGGATGTGTAAGGAGTACTGATTTATAACCGTTCGTACTGCTTAAAAGAGTATAAAACGAATTTAATAAGTTTGAAAAAGTATTGGATGAGTTTGACAGTATACTATTGTTTAAAGTGATTGGTTGATTTTGCTGTTCGATTTGTCGTGCACTCGGAGGAATGAACTCAATTGTGCGTGTAGGAATATTAAACTTCCAATTAGCTGTGAGTTGATCGCATTTTAGTTGTGACATACCATATTCTGAATCAAAAGTAGATGCGAAATAAGAAGTCAGTGCATCTGAATAAAAGAAACTAACAGCACCACTCCCCATCACAGTCGCAATTCCATTTGGTTCAATACAGAGCGCGGTAGCATCATCAATACCAACGCCAAGCAAATCAATATTTGACTCGTGTTTTAATTTAATCATCATACTAATTAATCTGCCAAATCGTCCACGCTCAATAAAATGAGTATCAAAGAGGACATTTGGTATTAGATTGATAAAGTTAGTTTCAATATCGATGGAATTAGCAAGTGGATTTTTTAGAGCTGTTTTGGATGTAATACTTCCATAGCGTGCTGAGAAATCAAATTTCCCCAGAACCATTGCTCCTGCACTGGTTCCTGCTATTACTTTTCCTTCGTTAAATAGTTCTATAATTGCTTGCTCGGTTTTTGTCCCCTTCCAATAATTTATATATCGAAGTTGATCACCGCCTCTTAGGAATATTGCTTTTGCAGTTTTTAGTTCATCATAATTTGATTGTAAATCAGCAGCAGTTTTGGATGTAATCCCTTTATTATAAGCTTGAGTAGCTCCAAGTGATAAAAAATAATTTGGAAGCCATGAAGTGTTATCATCAGAATAAGATAGAATAATTATTTTGCCGCTATCACTTTTCTGAACAATCCATCTGTAAGGGGCATCACTCCAACTATTGTAATTTTCAGAGCCTCCACCGACAGCACAAACATACCCTTGCGCAAAAATGGGCAGATTAATAAAGATGGATAGTAAAACAATCTTGAAAATCATACAAAAGTTATTTATTGAAAAAAGTTCTCACTTTGAATTCTAATACTTAAAATGTAATGGTCATTGAAAATCTATTTACATTAGGGAGTAAATCATATACAGAATAAGCATAATCAAAAGAAATAAATGAATCAGAAAATGGAACATTGGCTCCTGCACCAAAACTAAATTTTTGATCATCATAATTATATCTGTATCCACTTCTCACATAAAATCTATCAAAGAATTTAAATTCCAAACCCGACTGGATTCTCTCCTTATTGTCGTTTGGGTGTGTAGCATCAATACCGCCCCTTATTTTCATGAAATCATTTTGATAAATATCAAATCCAATTCCTACTTGAAAATGGAGAGGCAGAGAGTATTCGTCTGTCTGTAGTCGTGCAGGGGTTAATCTACTTAACGGATAATTATTATTCTTAAGATGTGAAATATCAAGATCAGGTCCGTCAAATGACATATCACTTCCGAAATTTGTCATGCTCATTGCAATTGTTAAATTCTGGAAGTCTATTCTGTATTGAGTCCCGATGTCAAAAGCAATTCCGTTTGCTGTTTCATTCCATATCTGTTGATGAATATACCTTACGCTTAATCCTATATTAAATCGATCGGTTAAATATTTAGCATAAGTAAGACCAACTGCAAGATCACCTGCATCAAAATATCTGCCGGTACCATTTGGTTTTTCTTCAGTGGTAATTTCCATTTTACCGGTTGTAAAAAGAATCATACTTGCTGCCAATGCACCAACATCGCCCATATTGTAAACTACAGATGCAGCATTCAAATCAAACAGATTAAACCAGTTTGAATAAGAAAAAAAAGCTTCTACATTTTTCACTTTAACAATACCAGCCGGGTTATAAAACACTGAGGCTGCATCATCACTTAACCCTACAACTGCGCCTCCCAAAGCTTCTGCCCGGGGACTCATCGGAATAGATAAAAATTTTGCTCCGCTCGTTCCAAGATTTGGATTTTGAGCAAGTAATGTGAATGTTAGCAGTAATAATGATACTAAAAGTTTTTTCATGTTAATCTCCTTTTCGCCTTACTTAATTACTGCAAAGCGTTCCATAAATTCAGAAACGCTTGTTTTAACAATGTAGATGTAAACACCCGGAGCTACTTCTCTTCCACCATCTGCACGTAAATCCCAAACAGCAGTCCCACTTGTTGAGGAATGGTTTATTGTTTTAATAAGATTTGCATCAACAGTGAATATGTGAATTGTGCATTCGGGAGGAAGATTGATAAATTGAATTTGCCTTAGAGGTTCTTTGCGAAGTTCTCCAAATTCAGGCTCAAATAAAGATGATGCAACATATGGATTTGGTACAACCCTTATTCTATTCATCTCGTTTTTTATTTTATCAACATTAATTGTTGAGCCCTTTATATCAAATAGATATTTGTCCCTAATATCTAGTTCAACCGGTTTGATTACTTCCACCGAATATTTATTTCCGACTGCGGGTGGTGTATTCCCCGGGAAAGAAATTTTTCCTGTAATGCCATTAAAAGTAATTGAACCTAAATTGTAAACAGTGTCGGCGGTTATTGAAGTTCCGGAAACAGAAATCACGACATAAGGATTTCCATTTTTTATACCATTTGCATCAACTGAAACAATATAAATATTCTGAACAATTAACGTATCGGCAGTTACTTCGAATGACATATTAATATTATCATTACCACCTATTCGAGATACACTTTGAATAATATCAGGTTCATCAATATTGAAAATGATTCCATCTTTTGTACTTTGTGTTTGTCCTGCGGTGAATGGTCTTTTTTCGATAACTTTTTCGCTGTTGTTCTTAATTGTGTTGATTGAAAAATCTACTGCTATTAAATCTCCTTGCATTGGTCGTTGTTCTGCTGTAGCAATTGATGAATCTTTTAATGTTATTCTTAACCCTTGACCTGTAACAGTAACATCTCTTCCCCCTAATGGGTAATTATAACCTGAACGAATTATTTCTGTAGTAGAAAGGTTTACCAAATCAAAATTGGTTGGAGAATTAAATCTCATTCCATAATTAATCGGTTTTGTTGCAGCTGAATCTGTTATAGTTAAAGTCACTTTTGTTTCGAGTGAACCACGAACTTTTCTTGGTACAAATTCGAAAGCAACTTCGTAATTGTTGGAGGTGAGTCGCTCATCATCAATTGGGGAAATATCGATTTTGTAATTTGATTCTCCAGAACCAATTCGCGAAATTGAATTTACACCGACGGGCAGTCTTCCAAGTGCATCGGAAATTGGAATTATTGAAACTGTATTTTCAGCCTCAAGAGTATTTCCAATTGGACTTTCGAGACTTTCTATCAATTCATTCCCCTGATCGTATGCTGTAATTGAATACCAATACTCGAAACCATTTACTACCGTAGTATCAGTAAAACTATATTGCAAACCAGTGTCATCTCCAATTGCATTTACAGCATCGAATTGAGCAATTTTATTCCATGTTCTTCCGTTATCGTTGCTCCTGTATAATCTATAACCCTCAAAATCATATATGCCTGAAGAGATATCAAGACTTTTTTCAGCTTTATCATCCCAATAGAGAATTGCTTTTTTATTCCCCTTGCTGCCACCGAGTGACGGACGTGTTGGCGGTTTTGGTAAATTAAATCCTGCAGTCACAATATTTTGAGCTGATGTTGAGTAAGTCAGTAATTCATCTTTTGTCTCACCTGCTATGAATGCTGTAATAAATACTAAAGTATCACCTCTATTTAAATTATAGGGACCGGAAGACAGGGTTGCCACAAGATCGAGTCCTGAAGCCGGAATTGTAGAGGGGTCATCGTAGTGTAATGATGAATTATTCCCAATATGGAAAAATTTTGAACCAAGGTTTGAGTTATATAGTGATTGTGCGCTTGACATAATTCCATACTGAACTGAATCCATATCAAGATCATCATCGTACAAATTGTAATGCATATCAGTCAGACCAAGCTGTTGTCCGTTTACAAGTGGTGTTTCCAACAATGAAATTCCGAACATACCAGTTTTACCTCCGGGCCATTCGGAAGAGACCCCATCATCATGAAAATAAACCATATTTCTGTCCTTGATAAAATCAATTTTATCATCACCATATTCCGGAACACCGCCACTTACATTTCCGACATCTATATCGCAATAAAGAGCAAAGTAAAGATTTGAGAGATCATTCTGCCCGTGATTAGTAATTTCGTATTTATAGAAAAGAATATTTTTGGCAAGATTTATTCCGAATGCATAACCAGTTTGCGCAACTTGAAGTCCCAAAACGGAAACTGAATTATTACTATCACTATAAACACAATAACTATCCTGATCTGAAATAATTAGATTATTTCCATCTGCATCTTTAATAGGCCATCCGTTCACCGGATGCCACGTTGCAGGATTATCCGAAAAGGCTATTTGAGCCAAATCATTATTATGTGTTCCACCAACTGCTTCCCATTCTTCATTTGTGGTGTGAAGCCCCTGTACAACATTTCCTGGAATTCCGACCCACGGGTTAACTCTATATATATAATGTTTTGTGCTATTTATCGGAAATTCACCTGACGGTCCTTGTGTTATTCTACGCGGGTATAATTTCCCTCGGTTCTCAAAGAAGAGTCCGATATTACTTGCATTATGAATACCACCGGCTCTATCACCTATTCCAAAAATTTTTTCGAAAGAATAATTCTCTTTCTCTTCAATTTCTTTTTTGCTTTGTGCAAAAACCAGCGATGTTAATATTAAAACTAGGACTATTCTTTTTACCATAATCTCCTCATAATAAACTTAAGTTTTAAGGGAAACTTTTATTCCTTTATGAATACCGATAAGAATTATTTACGCTATCTAAATCTAAATGTTGCACCAATTCTTATTGAACGAGGTGGACCAAAGTTCGAGGGATCTTGCATATACTCAATTGATTGATTTCCTTCGAATGTAAAATCCGGTTCACCGGTATCTCTATAAACATATATAATATTTCGATGATCAGTTAAATTCAATAATTCAGCAAATATTCTTAATCTCACTCCTTCAACAATTGTAAAGTCTTTTCCAATCATCAAGTCTAAAGTATAAGTTACCGGCTGTCGAAGTGAATTTCGTTCAACAAATCCTACATCTCTTCCACCGGGTGTATAAGGGGCTCCGGAGTTTAATCTAAAAATCATCGAAAAATCCATCTGCTCGAACGGGCGCAAATTAAATAAAGATGGACCTTCATCTTTTGGAATTGTATAAGTTGCACTTGCATTAAGCATGTGTGTCCTATCGAAATCAAGATAATAGAGTTGAGTAGATTCTTGCGTTCCCGGATATTGTTCCGTTTCACTTGAAGCACTTCCTTTGGCTATTGAGTATGTATAACTCAATCCACCCGATAAATATTGGTCAGGACGCATATCCAGCGACAATTCAAATCCCTTCACATTTGCATAATCTTCATTTACATAAAGGGTATAACCGACAAATCTTCCATCAACAAAGGGGAAATAGTATCGAGTGCCGATTAGTCCGGTAATATCTCTATAGTAAGCAGTAAGATTAATTGCAGTTCTGTCATTCAACTGATGTGCAACACCTACTTCATAAGAGATTGTTCTTTGTGCATCAAGGTTCGGCTGACCGAATAATGGTTCTCTTACATTTATATCATACTGATTATTTTCAAACAAGAATTGGAAATCGGGGTTTTGGAAAAAATGACCATAAGAGAAATGAAGTTTTGTTCTATCAGAAATAGGATGAGCAATGCCAATTCGTGGTGAAACCTGAGACCTTGGTTTTGCTTTAACAAATGAAGTGGGGTCTAAGGGATTATTTCTATACTCATTGTTAGCATTCATAAAATCGTAACGTAAGCCAAGATTTATAACTAAATACGGAAGTTCTATTTTATCCTGAATATAACCGGCAACTTCATAAGGTTCAGTTGTATAATCATTTATATAAGGATAGTTCCTTTTAGGATCATACACACTATAATATTTAAGTTTATGTTTTTTAAAAGCAATTCCAAACTTTGCTTCATTCCGATTATCAAATTGCCAAACTGCATCAGCTTTAATATCAAATGTTATTGTTCTGCTATCATCTAATTGTACCGGATCAGCTTTTGAATAGAATTCGAATCCTGTTCCTATGGGGAAATAAGTCCTTTGTGAAGTGGATAAATATTGTGAAGTATCTTTATCAATTCCCGAATAATATCCTTGATTAAAATACGAGACTCTTAAATCATAAAATAAATTATTCATTACAGTATGCGTCATCGTAACTGATGAATGCCAGCTATCGGTTCTACGTCGTGTATATTGTTCCGGAATAAATTTGTAAGAATGGTTGTAACTTTGCCTTCTTCCTAAACTCCCCCTATTTGATATAGATATTTTCATCATTGGAATTTGAGTAGATGTAATCTTTGTGAAAATTGAACGATCATTATTATAACCAAATGGAAGATAATTACCTCTTTTATCTTGTTCGGCAGAAATAAAGAACTTTAAATTATTAACAAATAAAGGACCGCTCAAACTTCCGTTAATTCTTGCTTCATGCAAATCAGAGTAACGTTTAACACCAAATTCAGAAGTTCGATATTCAAGCTTTGCCGAGATTTTATCAGCACCATCACGTGTAACAATATTAACGATACCACTTAAAGCATTTCCATATTCGGCATTAAAAGTACCACTTAATAAACTTAACTCTTGAATTGCATCATTATTTACCGAAGTTGCAAGCCCGCCCAACAGAGGATCAACAGCAAGCATACCGTCTATCATATAAGCAACTTCATTTGATCTTCCACCGCGAATATGAAGGTTCGAACCGCTTCCTACAACGCCTGCCTGTAACGAAAGTAATTCAGTAAATGAAGAGACCGGAAGAGCCTCAATCTCCTCACGACTGATTGTAGCAATTGAACTAGTAACATCTTTTTGAACTAGTGGTTTTTTTGCTGTTACAAATATTTCTCCAAATTGCAAACTTTGAGAATTAAGCTCAACTGAGAGTTGTGTTGTTTGATCAACAGATATAACCACACTATTAACTGAAACTGATTCATATCCGATATAAGAAAATTTCACATTATATCTATCTGGAGGAATATTTAGGATAACATACTCACCGTTAATATTCGTTGCACTTCCGAGAGTTGTCCCCTCAATTATAATATTAGCTCCAACTAAAAGTTCTCCGGTTTGTGCATCTTTAATCTTACCTGTCAGCTTACCGGTTGTGCCAGCATGTAATATGCTTGTTACAATTAAGATAATTAATGGGATACTATAAAAAGGAATAGTAAAATAATTTCTGTTACACATTATCTCTCCATTCTATTTTTATTGTTTGATAACCAAATTTTGGTTAAACATAATTTCTTCGCTTTCAGCAAGAATCTTTTTTGCTTTAGATTTATTTTTAATAGCACAAGCCGTTGCAATAGCATTAATAATGACCGAAATGGCTGCGAATGAATTTGTAAATAGCATATTTTCACTTTTAACAATAAGCACTGCATAAGAATAAAATGTTACCGGTGATGTCGGTTTATTTGTTATACTGATAACTTTTATTCCTTTCTTGTGTGCTGCTTTTGCTGCTTCAATAGTTTCTTTGGAATATGGTGGAAATGAAAACGTAACTAAAACATCATTTTTGTTCAGATATAAAACTTGCTCTTCAAAAACGGAATATGAGTGCTTTAATACTGAAGAATCTATTCCAACCTGAGTAAGTTGATAAGCAAGTATTTCAGCAAGTAAATACGAGATACCTAAACCTGCTGTAAATACACGATTTGAATTAATAAAAACATCAATAGCATCAGAAAATACTTCTCTATCGAGTTCCGCTAATGTTTCATTAATGTTTTTAATATCGATGTTTGCAACTGAAGTAGGAAGGTCTTCGCTTGTAGATGATTGTAGTACAAGTGGGAAAGCATCTTGTTTAGTTAAATGACTTTGTAATGAATCGGAAATCGAATCCCTCAATTCACTATAGCCGGTAAAACCAATTCTTTGAGAAAATCTAACAACCGAAGCGACACTTGCACCGGTTTTTTCCGAAATTTCTTGTACACTTTGAAATGGTATTTTATCAAAGTTATCAACTATATAATCAGCAATAATCTGATGATTACGCGGAAGTTTTTCAAATTTCTGCTGAATTTTTTCTTTAATTTCTTTGTAACGTACTGCCATGATTAAATTATTCTCCGGAGTTTAGGATATATCTCCGGAGAATTTATCCAAATTAATTATTTAATTAGTAACATTTTATTTGATTTAATGACGTCATTAAATCTGAGAACTGAAAAATAAATACCGCTTGTCAATTTAACTGCATTAAAATCAATACTGTGAGAACCTTCACTTTGAACTTGATTTAATAATGTAGCAACTTCATTACCAATAGCATCATAAATTTTTAAATTGACAAATCCATTAGAAGGTAATTGATAATTAATTTTTGTTGTAGGATTAAATGGATTAGGATAATTCTGTTCGAGTACTAAATCGTTCGGTACCGGACTAAATTCAACTTCAATTTCGTTTGAATAGCTATAAGTACCATCATAATCAATTTGTCGTAATCTATAGCTAATTGTTTGAGCATTAACTAAGTCTAACTTATCAATGAATCTGTAACTCTGTACGTCAGAAGTAGTTCCTTTCCCTTCAACAAACCCGACTGTAATCCAATTGTTGTCAATGTTTCTTTCAACTTCGAAACCGCGGTTATTTAATTCGGTAGCTGTAGTCCAATCAAGAGTAACACTATTGCCATTGGGCGTTCCAATAAAGGAGGTTAATTCAACCGGAAGGATTACTAAATATTTCTGTTGACATAAATCCATATTGCTAATACAGGTCGCCTGATCTGTACCAAGTGATACACCAAAATAAAACACAGTCGATTGACCTGCAGCTACATTAATCGCATTCTGTCCAAGCACTGCAACCGCTCCATCCGGTCCTGCTGTTAATGGAGCGTCGAAAGACCCTTGAGTAAGCCATAAATAGTAAAGCGAATCGTTTCCGTAACCACTTACCCAATGGATTGATTTTAATGCGGTTTGTGATGCAGAAAAAAATCTAATTCCTGCCCATCCGGTTTTATTCATGAGTGTAGTTTTAGATGGGGCATCATACTGAACTGTTTCTCCACCATAAGCACCATCAACTTGAGGAATAATTTCCAATCCAACCACTGCGTTAATTGCGTTGGCTTCGTTATTCTTGATTGTCATTTTTCCTAAAAGATAAGCACCATTCGTCCACCCGTATAAATTAATTTCAACTTCCAGATTTGGAGGTAGATTTGAATAAGAATTATTAATTGTACTTGTTACTTCAAAATCACTTAGAGCTGGAGATGTCACAGTGGCTGCATTAACAACACCATTTTGATCCTCATTATAATCAAAAACAGTTGTTGGATTAACAGCAACTAATAACGACAATCTATCAATTGCTCTAGTTGTTAAATTATTTGAGAAAATGCGTGTTCTTCCACCATTGCTTTGAGTAACTCCTATTGCGCCGGTATAAAAACTCTGAGTAAAACTATCCGTCGTTAAGACGAACGAAAGGAAAAAAACAAAAAGAAAAGAAATTAATTTTTTCATAATGCACCCTTTTGATTTATTTGATAAGTATCATTTTTTTGGTTTGAGTAACACCATTTGACTTAATTGAATAAAAATAAAGTCCGCTGCTGAGTTCACTTGCATTAAAATCGACTTGATGTGACCCTGCGTGTTGCTCTTTATTAATAAGAGTAACAATTTCATTTCCTATAAGATCGTATACTTTTAAGGTAACCAAACCGCTTTTTTCAAGCTGATAAGAAATTGTAGTGCTCGGATTAAAAGGATTGGGATAATTTTGTCCTAAAAAGAATTTATCCAGAAAAGCATTTTGATCATTAACAGAAGTAAACTGAGATTGATATTTCGCATCTGCAGCCGCTATCCCTGCTAACATAGCAGATTCGTCTGAACCAAGTGCCATCGCATAAAATACATCGACAGATTCGCCCGGGTTTAATGTAACAGGAGCTTGAGCGGTAATAGTTACAGGACCATCCTCAGTGTTTGAACCATAAACAGATTGAATAGATCCACTATTCAACCAATTCCAATAGTTTGAGTCAACATAATAACCTGAGAAATATTCAAAGGAATACAACGAAACAAGCGGAGCTGATAGATGCTTTATCCCCATATTAACTGCATAGCCTCTTCTAAACATTATTGTATTAGCATCACTATTGTAAACTACAGAATCAAAGCCATAAGCTTGATTTAACTCAGGAATAATATCTAATCCTATTGTTGCAGTTATAGGACTTGCTTCGTTATTTTTTACATTATACTTAATAATAGCATAGTTACCATTGCTCCAGCCATAGACATTCAACTTCACTAAAACATCCGGCGGAAGTGATGAATATTGGTTATTATATGAACCATAAATTTCAAAATCACTAAGTGTCGGATTTGAAACGAGTTCCGTTGGGTCTTGAGTATCAGCATCATTTTGATAATCATAAACAGTAGAGGATGATGTTCCAACTAAAATCGAGGCTCGTTGCAGATGTCTTACTGCATCGGGTGTAAAAAGTCTTATTCTTCCATAAGAATTAACCGCCACCTCAAGCGCACCGGTTGTAAATGAAGCTTGAGGGAAAGTATCAATAATACCGAATAGTATTATTGTAAAAGCAAAGAGCATTTTTTTCATGTTAGACCTCTTTTATTGATTGATAAAAAATTAGTGCCAATCCATTAAGTTTGGTGGAATTAAAAGTGCAAATCCCAGAATAAATAATATTATCATTAATGGTAAAACCCATTTTGCCCACTTGTCCCATGGAACTCTTGCCATTGATAAAGCACCCATTGTAACAGCAGAAGTAGGAATAATTATATTCGTAAACTCACCTAATTGAAAAGCGAGAATTGATGTTTGTCTTGTCACACCAGCTAAATCAGCTAATGGAGCCATAATAGGCATTGTCAATGCCGCTTGACCACTTCCTGAATGAACAAAAAAGTTTATAATTGATTGAATGAAAAACATCTTTTGCGAAGCTAATATTGAAGAAGATGACTCAACAAAAGGAGAAAGATTAAAAAGAATTGTGTCTATTATTTGACCATCTCTTGAAATAACAAGTGTTGCTCTTGCTAATGCAATTATAAAAGCAGTTCCTACAAGATCTTTTGCGCCGTCAATAAAAGTTTTAACTATTTGTTCGCCTGATAATCCGCCAATAATTCCGCATACAATCCCCATAACAAAAAAGAGTGCAGCAATTTCTTCAATAAACCAGTTCAACTTTACCACACCGATTACAACCATAATTAATGAGAGTGCAAATGTGATAAGTACTAATTTATGCCGGGAAGAAAAAGCAATATTTGTTTCGTAAATATTATCAAAATGTTCAGTTCTTCTTCTTTCATTATCTTCGTTAAATGTTGGACTAAGCTCAGGTTTCTTTTCAATTTTTCTTACATAAAAATAGATAAAAACGATTCCTACAATTGTTGAAATTAACCAGACAATAACTCGATAACCAATACCGGAAAAAAGGGGAACTCCGGCTATCCCTTGTGCAATACCTACATTAAAAGGATTAAGGAAAGCTCCCGCAAATCCGATATGTGCGCCTACGAGTGGGATTGCAACACCAACAATCGAGTCGTATCCTAAAGCTAAACATATTGGAACTATGATTAACACAAATGGAATTATTTCCTCATTCATTCCAAAGGTTGCACCTCCGAGGGAAAACATAAAAATTAGTAATGGAATAAACATTGCTCTTAAGATTTTTGATTTTTTATGCGCCCGTGCAAGTTTATTAATTAAGGAATTAATTGCATCTGTAGTTTGTAAAACATTAAACGCACCACCAACAATTAATACAAAACCTATTATTAATGCGGCTTCAACAAATCCTTTTAACGGTGAGATAAATAATTCACTAATCCCATGTGGTTGGCTGTCAACGTAATGAAAAGAATTCTGAACAACTACTTCCCTTCCATTAAGAATTGTACGCTCATATTTACCACCAGGGATTACCCATGTCAACACTGCGATTACTATTAGTATAGAAAAGATTAGAAGATAAGTATTCGGAACTTTTAATTTGAATGGAAGAAGCTTTTTAACTTTGCTCATTCAATTACTCTTTTAGTTTTAAGATTGAACTTATCCCCATTAATTAAAACATGCAATTTCATATCACTTATTCCAAGATTGCCCTTCAAATCTTGGCGGATATTATTTGAATTTGTTGGGTCATAAACTAAAACTTGATTATTGCCAATCACTTCAAAAGTATCGTCAGAATAAACAATTATAGCAGTTGATTCATCAATCGCTACACCCATTAGGTTTGGGTTCTCAATTAAAGTGGATATAGTTCTATTGTGTCTTTTTCTTTTAAGAAAATGTTGATCAACAATTACGGATTTCAGAAATCCAAAACCTTGTTTTGTTTCGACATTTCCTCTTTCGATTGTAATAAAATTTCTTGATGAGTCCTTATTAATTAATTCGTTACCTGTAATCATTACTTCGCTCATAACTGCGGCGCCTGCACTAGTCCCGCCAACTAATCCACCATTATTATAAAATTCAAATATCTTTCCTAGCAGTTTTGTGCCAAGCATATCTCTTGTAAGATCACTTTGATCACCCCCAAGAATAAAGACAGCCGTTGCATTCTCAAGTTTTTTTAGATTACTATCAGCATCAGCAGTTTCTCTTGTAAACAGAAGAAAATCTGAATAGGCTCCTAATTCTTTAAATTCTTCAACCTGCTCTAATGAGCTTTCTACCGGATACGAACCTGCATTCGGAATTATAATAATTTTCGCCTTTGAACCTCCTGCGAGTTCAACAAATTTTTTCATTATGTTTTTAACTTGAACTCCCCCGACAATAACCAACTTACCTTTGGTTTGAGAAAAAACTTCTGCACAAAAAAATAAACTGGTTAAAAGGAGAGTAAATATAATTTTTTTTATCATTTAGTTTTTCCTTATTAGTTCAAAAGCAATTTCTGCTGACTTAATTAAGTCTTCAATAAAAATAAATTCATCATTTGCATGAGGATTTTGAGCTCCAATTCCTAAATTGATAGATGGAATGCCTCTTCCATTTAATGAATTGGCATCACTTCCACCGAGAGAAATTACCGGTTTTGGTTCTAATCCTAAGTGTATCAAAGTTTTCTCGATATTTTTAAAAACCTCTTCTTCTTTGGAAACAGTAAATGGTTTGAAATCCCACAAGTCTGTAAAAACTATTGAACCGCCCAATTTTGTTGCTTCATCTTCAAAAACAATATTTATTTTTCTTGTAACTGATTCCACTTTTGTCATATCGAATGAGCGAACTTCACCATCGATTACAACTTTCTCAGGGATAACATTTACTGCACTACCACCTTGTAATATTCCGATGTTAGCAGTTGTATCGTTATCAAGTCTTCCCCATTCTAATTTGGATATTGCATTTGCGGCAATTGTAATTGCGTTAATTCCCTTTTCAGGTGCAATACCTGAGTGAGAAGGCTTTCCTGTAATTGCTATGTTAAAACTTTTAGCTCCGCAAGCTGCATGAATAAAGGTTCCCGGGCGATGCGATGAATCAAAAATAAATGCGTACTCAATGTTTTCATCTATTCTAAGATTTGAGGAACCGCCTAAAGTTGTTTCTTCGCAAGTAGTAAATGATAACGTAAAATCTTTTATTTCCTTTTTCTGTTTGAAAGCGTTTTCTATTGTGTATAACAATATTGCAATTCCTGCTCTATTGTCAACACCAAGCACGGTTTTTCCATTTGAAACTATTCTATCTTCTAAAACAATAGGGAGAAGCTCAGATGTTGGACGAGCAGTATCCATGTGAGATAACATTAAAAAATTACCACCGTTACCAATCTTGCAAACTATATTTCCTGTATTGCTACCGGTTTGATTAGATGAATTATCTTTTTCGGGTGTTAGTCCAAGATTAATCAAAAACGAAGTTATATAATCTGCGACAGGAGCTTCTTCTGTTGAGAGAGCATTGATTTTAGCGAGTTGAATGAATATTTCTATAAGTCTCGGATGGTTCATATTGAATATCTTATTACATTATTGATAATTTCTGAAATATTTGTTACAGAGATAAGGATTTTTTTTTTATTAGTCAAGAAAAATCGATAACAACAGAACAAATAATATTTGAGGGTTAAGAATAGAAGGTTTATAAATTCTTTCTTGGGAATTTATCAAAAAGGAAATAGAATGATAATATCGAGAGTAATAAAATTGTCATCGTGATACTTTGATTGTAACCCGATTTAAATATTTCAGTTAAAAAATTGTACAAGGTATTTGAATAATCGTTTAACCTATTGATAGCTGATTCGCGACCGGTTGTATTACCTGAACCGCTAAGTACATAATATATCAATGAAACAATTGGAGAAATTAGTACTGTCATAATAGTAATCAAAAATCCATTGTGTTGACGATTTCGCTTTAAGTTTACCATTACTTTTTTCATGATTTTTGCATTGATATCAGTATTCAATTTAAATAATGGTATTTTTTTTAAGTCTACATGAATCCCGTTCAACTCCGAAAACAATTCTCTGCATTTGTCACAGTTTTGAATATGCTGATGAATAAATTCTGAATCTTGTGAGAAGTTTGGATTGTCTAAATAATTATTTACCTGGTCTTCAAATATATGTTTTTCCACCATTAAACTCCTTTTCCCTTTGAGATTTCACGTAAATAATTGCGGGACCTATGTAGTAATACTTTTACATTTGAAACTGAAGTTTTCATAATTTCAGCAATTTCCTCACAACTCATTTCTTCAAGATAGAATAGATTAACTACAGAAGCATATTTGGCAGGAAGTTTAGTTATCATGTCATGTAAGTTTGAATAATCGTTTGTTTCAAAATCTGTTTTTAGAGATTCCACTTCAAAATTATCTTCGAGTGATT
>Ga0351874_1040_pt1 | contig 31900 bp, 29 predicted proteins | sample BONcelFGM3001C13_FD_206790 | JGI IMG/M metagenome (GOLD analysis project Ga0351874, IMG submission 206790) | Enriched cells from coal bed in the Powder River Basin, Montana, United States - BONCAT cells FGM rep3 HSBNCT.FGM.300.1.C13 ...
CTCGGAGGCTGTTGTGAGAACGGGTGTTGACATGGTGGATGTGGCCCGTTTCGGACGGATTGCCGATCCCTGTGACGACAGACTGATAAAAAAGCTGTTCAGACCCGATGAGATCCCTGACCTGGGATCCCCAAGGGCAATGGCAATGGCTTTTGCCCTGAAGGAAGCGGTTTCAAAAGCGCTGGGAACCGGGATAGCACAGGGGGTTTCCTGGCAGGACATTCAGGTCGTTCAGGTCCTTGAGGGCGGACACAGGGTCGTTCTTTACGGAACTGCCGCAGAACTTGCTGGCACTGGCCGCTTCCATGTGTCTGCGGACAGCACCGAAGTTCTTGCGGTTGCATTTGTCATACTGGAAACGGGTTGCGAATCAGTGGAGGACCTTTGATGACATACTGGGTGACCCCTCAGGAGATGTCCGAACTCGACAGAACGGCAATTGCCAACGGGACCCCGGGCGCCCTGCTCATGGAGAGGGCTGGAGCCGCTGTTGCCGACATCGCAGAGCGCATTCTTGCGGGAGAGAAGCGGCCTGTTCTTGTTCTGGCCGGGCCCGGGAACAACGGCGGAGACGGCTACGTCGCTGCAAGGCTTTTGCTTCAAAGGGGATACCCGGTATCGGTCCACGCCGCTTTCCAGGAAGACCAGGCCTGTTCGCCTGATTGCCTGTTGAATCGTGACGCCTATGGCGCCGCGGGAGGCTATGAGTGCTCCGGGCCTCCGTTCATGCCTTCGCTTGTCATAGATGCCCTTCTGGGGACCGGTTTTTCTGGACACATCAGAGGGCAGATCCTCAAGGCGATAGAGACATTCCTTCCCGCCCGGTGTCCCATTCTCTCTGTCGACTGCCCCACGGGGATCAACGGGCTTACGGGTGAAGCCGATGCCGCAGCTGTCAGAGCTGATGTCACCGTTACATTCGCGGCTCCGAAGCTTGGCTTGTTTCTGCCACCGGGCTGCGGCTGCACCGGCACACTGCTTCTTGTCGATATTGGCATACCAATGCAGAAAAACCACCTACGCGAGATCATGGACATTCCGAGGGCAAGGGCTTTGCTTCCCACCCGTCCGACCGACGGGCATAAAGGCGTTTTCGGAAAGGTCCTGTTGCTGGCGGGTTCCGAACGAATGCCCGGCGCGGCTCTTCTGGCAGCGCTCGGCGCGCTCCGAAGCGGAGCGGGTCTTGTTGAGCTCTGCGTTCCTCTTCCCGCGGCATCCGCGGTGAGCGGAAGGATCCCCGAGACGCTCTGCAGCTACTTCCTTCCGGGAGACGTGACATCCCTTCCCGACCCGACCGGGTTCTCCGTGGCCGTAGTCGGCCCGGGTCTCGGGAACGATGTCGGAACAACCAAGATCGTGAGATACATACTGGAGCAATGGCAGCTTCCCCTGGTTCTGGACGCGGACGCACTGAATGTCATGGACAAGGGCATGGCGGACATACTGCCGGCAAGGCAGAACGTCGTACTCACGCCGCACCCCGGAGAGCTTTCCAGGCTCACGGGCTGCACAACTGAGGTCGCGAAGCGTTTTGAAGCCGCCGCAAAGCTTTCCTCAGCCACTTCAAGCCCCGTGTTGCTGAAGGGAAAACCGAGTCAGGTGTTCTATCCGGATGGGGGCAGGATCCTCAACCCTTCCGGCAACCAGGGAATGGCCACGGGGGGCAGTGGCGATGTTCTTGCCGGTCTTGTAGCCGGGTTCATCGCGCAGGGTCTCTCCACGTCCGACGCAGCAGCGCTCGGAGCATACGTTCACGGTTTGGCTGGAGATATAAAGGCATCATCGGCTTCCCCGCGTTCACTGCTTCCCTCTGATGTGGCCGAAGCTGTCGGCTCGGCTTTTTCGATGATCGAAGACCACAGGAACGACACACTGCTCAGGTTGGAGGGATGCTGGAATGGCCGGCTCTGGAATATCTTGGGCTGACGCGAGAGACCTGTTCAGGCAGCACGTAAAAAGCGAAAGCCTTTACCGGCATTGTCTCGCAACGGCCGTTATCATGGGTGATCTGGCCAGAGCGATGAACGAAGGGTCGCCGGAAACCTGGGAGTCTGCGGGCATGCTTCACGATGTGGACATGGAACTAGTTGGGGAAGACCACTCGCAGCATGGAATAGTGGCGGGGAGAATGCTCGACGGTCTTCTTCCGGAGCCGTTCATACATGCCATTGTGGCCCACAACGGGCAGTTGAACGGCACGGTGCGAACCTCCGATCTTGATTATCTTCTAAGCGCCGCAGAGTCCGTGACGGGTCTGATCAGTGCCACGGCGCTGATCTATCCGGAACGGAAACTTGAACCGGTCGAGGCCGCATCGGTGGTGAAACGCATGGGCAAGTCCGGTTTTGCCCGCAATGTGGATCGCGCCCGCATCATGGAGTGTACCCTTGCGGGCTTTGGTATTGATGATTTTGTCGAACTGGCCTTGAAGGCCATGAAAAGAATAGCACCTGAATTGGGAATATAAAACGGCGAAAGGGGTCGCTGCATGCAAACTGTATCTGAAATACTCGACTCGTTGAAGCTTGTCGTCTCCACCAGGTCCCTGTCCCGGGCCGGCACGAATCTCGCCCGGTTCGCGACTGATGATGACCCCGAAACCGTGGAGGCCAGGCTTACCAATGTGGCCATGCTCGCCGAGATAACCGGAAAATGCAGGGATGTCGCCCTCGAGTTCCCGCTTGACATCCAGAAGAAGGAAGACGCAGAGGAGATCAACAGGATACTTGAAGAGCGTCATCTCACGCCTGTGACTCTTGCTGTAAACTCAATGGTCCCTCGCAAGCGGGGGGTGCTGAACCACAGGCTCATGTACGGAACGCTCACCAGCCCCTACCCCGAGGTCAGGGTCGCAAGCATCAACAACACCCTTGGCGTTCTTCAACTGATGCGGGACATCAACTGCCGCCAGCTTCTTCTCTGGATTCCAGACGGAGCCGACTCGCCGGGAGAGAAGAACACTGTGGACATGCTGGACTTGATACTCAAGGGCATGCGCCAGATCGGCCTGAAGATCCGCAAGAGCGAGAACATGCTTCTCGGGTTCCGCCCGTACAACCCGACCTACTTCTGCACCGCTGTTCCGGACTGGGGCACCGCGGCATGGCTCTGCCGGGAGACCGACCCTTCATGCAGGCTTCTCCTTGACACCGGCAGCCTTCTGCCCGGTGAAAGCCTCGACAGCGTCATGGTATCGATGCTTCACCAGAAGATACTTGGCCGTGTCGCCATCAGCGACAACAGGCTTGGCATGGGCGCAATGCCTGCGGGCTCGATGGACGCCGGCGCGCTGTTCCGCTTCTTCCTCAACCTGCTCAACGCCGAACGTGCGGGTCTTTGCAGCCTCGACAAGCTCGCCATCGAGGTGAAGGTCGAGACCCGGGTTGACGACCCCATGGAGAACATGCTCACCGCAATCGAGAACACGCTGCACGCATTGGCCCGTGCTGCCCTGGTCAACCCCGACGAGCTCAAGCAGCTCCAGGAAACCCCCGACGTAACCGGCGCCAACCGCGTTCTCCGTGACGCCTTCGTTACCGATGTCCGCCCCGTTGTCCAGCACTGGCGTGAAACCAGCAACCTCCCCGTCGACCCCATCGCCGAATACAGGGGACGGACTAAGAAAGATTAGTTTGCTGAGCTAATCTGTTCATGCGCTGATACATGCATAAGGGGCTTGAAACCCGTACGTTGTAAGCCGTACTTATCAGCATGGGACGACAGGCAAGATACGATGCGCAAGGCGCGCTGCAGCATGTGATCTCAAGGGGTCTCAACAGGGAAGCCATTTTTCGCGATCCTGAAGACTATGACGACCTCCTGTCCCGGCTCAGGTTTCTCTCCAGAGAAACCGGCATGAAGATTCATGCGTGGTCATTTATGCCGAACCACTTCCACTTGCTTACCGAGACGGGGACCACCCCCTTGGCCACATTCATGAGAAGGGCACTCACCGGGTACTCCCTGCATTTCAACGAGAAGTACGACAGAGTGGGGTACCTTTTCCAGGGCCGCTACAAATCCAGACTTGCAGGAAGCGAAGACTACTGTCGAACCCTTTTCGCTTATGTGAACAAAAACCCGTTGAAGCACGGGGTGGTGAAAAGCATCACCGAACTTGACTGCTATCCATGGTGTGGACACAGGGAAATTGTGCATCCGCGCATGGGCGACCTCTCCTGCTTCGGCAAGGCATGTTCTCTCTTTCTCAGCAAAGATGCGTACCTCAAAGAATTGAACCATGACACTCAATTGTCTGACGGAGAGCTTTCCGTCTCAGGCGGGTTCAATCACAGTCGCTCAACGAAGGATCACCCTAAAAGCCTTGATATGGTGATCAGCAATACCGCTTCAGGACACAATGTCTCTGTGGCTGCTTTAAGAGGGCGCGGGCGAACAAGCAATCTTTCCAGAGCGCGAGAGGACTTTCTTGCAGAAGCAGTTCATGTGCATGGTTTCACTATCACCGAAGCTGCGGCTTTTCTTGGTATAGCACTCCCATCAGCCTCCGCTGCTTTGGCCAGATGTGTTTCGAGAACAGACCGGACAACTTCTGCAGTCTAGCATTTCCGCAAAAGGAAGAAGGCCCGGAAGTTAATCCAGGCCTTCTTGTTACACCAGTAAACTAAGCTAACTAAGTCCGTCCCCTAGAAGCGGACTAGCTTGAGGGTCTGGACGGAGCCTTCGGTGGACAGGCGGAGCAGGTAGATGCCGGAGGGGCGGTCGGAGAAGTCGACAAGAACGGACTGGTTACCGGACTGGACGATGCCGGAAAGAACCGTGTTGACGACTCGGCCCGCCAGGTCGAGAACCTGGAGTTCGGCGACGGCGGTGGTGTTCATGTGGAAGCTTACCGTTGCGCCTGAACTCACCGGGTTCACGCTGATGCGGAGACCCGTTGCGGGCAGAACCTCGACGAAGAAGTCTTCAGTGCCCACGAGGATGGGGCCGCCGAGGAAGTAGAGCTCGCCGCAGCTGTCCGGCAGGTCGTCCCACTGGGGGTGCTCCTGCCCGCTCTGGGCGTAGTAGTCCCATGCCTTGGCGCGGTCGTGCGCCTCCCACATGGAGATGTAGCCGTCGCTGTTGAGGTCGGGGTTACCGGGAAGAGCGCCTGCGGGGTATGAACCGCCCGCTGGCCTGCTGCCGTGAACGGCGCCTGTCCAGAAGTAAACGTATTCGTCGTACTGGGGATACGTGTTCCCGGCCCAACTGGACTCGGATGCGTTGGCGGCGCTTGCGAAAGTTCGGGGCTGGTCGGCTCCCGCGTGAATGACTTCCTGCTGGAATCCGCCTGAGAAGCACTGTTCCATCACGACATGTATCGAAGCAGCAGAAATGCCATTGAGCATGGTCATGAAGTCGTCGTCGTTGAGTGTGGCGTTCCAGAGATTTAGATGAACCTCGACCGGAAGCTTGCCGCCGGTCTTGCCCTGACCGCCGTGATCGGTGGTGAAGACGAAAAGGTGGTCATCAGGACCCACCATGCCCGCGATGGCATTGTAACCGCTGGTAACACCAGCAGTTGTGGCGTCATAGTTGATGTCCGTATCGCCGTCGTCGTCGAAATCCGGGTTGGAGTTCAGACCGCCGGACTGGTCGGGAGCCGGGTTGGTACCGTCTGCGAAGCAGACGATTATGTGGTCTTCCGGGATCAGGTAGTCGTGAACGAGAACGTTGTAGATGAACTGGACATCTCCGTAGTAGCGGATGTGGTTGTTTCCCTGGTTGGCTCCGCCGGAGATGATCCAGGCGTACATTTGCTGGGCCTGCTCGGGTGTCGACTGGACGTTGGGCTGGAACCAGGCGATAAAGTCTTCGTACTGCCCCCTGAGAAGGTTTGAAATGTCGGGCAGCGAGCTGAACTCGACACTCATGCGGGCGTAGAAATCGGGCGGAACGGTCATGCGTTCCATGCGGACATCACCCTGGGGGGAGACGAAGACCCAGCGGCACGGGTGTTCCCAGTTTGCCAGGGCGAAGTCGTCAACAAGTACCAGGTAAGACTGGAAAGGCACGAAAACCCCAGGGTAAGACCATGCCCCGACAATGGAGCCTTCCTCGAGAATGGCCGGGAATACCCTGACCTCGACCCTTTCCATGTCAAGCATCATGGTGCTGAGGACCAGATCAGCCGCTTCGGAAGGCCCGTTAACCTGGGCGGCCAAGACGGAAGCGGAAACGATCAGCAAAAGAAACGGCAACAGACGCATATCACTCTCCTTGGATTTGGGAATACTGGAAGCATTAATTCTACAGCAACATCGGCCGGAAAAAAAGCGGGGTTTCAAAGCCCGGAAGCATGTATAAAAGCGGTCAGAAATTCGTTCCGTACCTGCTCCCCCGGAAGGCGACCTTCACGCAGGCGTTTCCAGCCCTCGAGGAGGAACGGTTCTTCGGGGAAGCGCCTGCCCGCAAGAACAACCGCATCCCTTCCCTCCGCGAGAAGCTGGGAGAGTATTCCGTACCCTGCCTTGCAGACCACCTTGTTCGCCCCTGCAATCAGGTCCGAGAAGGATACGCCCGCTCTCAACATATCTTGATGGGGGATAAAATGTTTCGCATTCAGCAGATTGCTCTCCGTGGATGCCACCGTGAACTCTCCCCTGGTGTCGGGGATCCCCCCCACGGGCATTTCCCTGAACGCAAGAAGCGTGTATGGCCGTGGGCCGGTGAGAATGCGCGCGCGAACTGCATCTCCCGGGGGGCCCCCGGGCAGAAGGGGCATGTCCACCGTTTTCAGGCAGGGCGAGTAGCCGGGTCCCATGGGCAGGCGCAGGTATGTTGCCCGCGAGTATGCCGCCGATATGAGGGAGCACTCTGCCGAACGGCCGGGAAACAGGTTCGCATGGATCCAGTCCCAGGAGAAGTTCCCCATTACGAAAGCGGGGATACCCAGATCTGAACAGGCAAGCACCGGCAGGGGGTCGACATCGCTTACAAGCATGTCGGGCGAGAGAAGGCGGATTCGGGCTCTCTCGATCTCGAGGTTTCGCTGCATGTCGCTGGCGAAAGAGAGGAGGGCGCTCTCGGTAAGCTTGAGATCGACATCTCCCCCAGAATCAACAGGAAGAGGAGAGAATGAAGGCGGATGAAGCCGGGTCACCGGGCTGCCATGCCAGAACCACTGCGGCGCCCCGGAAGCCACATGGATTTCCAGGTCGGGTACGGTGGACGACAGCAGCCTGACAAGTTCTCTCTGTCTGGCGGCGTGCCCCCAACCGTGGCTACTGACCGAGATCAGGATTCTCAGATGACGCACTCCTCAGTTTTCTCATCTCCCTAAGGAGGAAGAAACCCGTTACCAGGAAAGAAAGAAAGTCCGCCAGGGGAAAAGCCGACCAGACACCCAGAAGTGGCGGGTTCAAGACGCCCGGGAGAAGAAGGACCAGGGGGATGACAAAGAGAACCTGCCTCGAGATGGAGAGCAGAAAGGCCAGACCGGCCTTGCCAAGGGTCTGGAACACCGATGCCCCAACGACCTGGGCACCCACGAAGAACATCCCGGCGGTTATCGTTCTGAAAATCATTGGACCTGCGGCCAGAAGTTTTTCATCGCTGCTGAAGACCGAGAGCACTGGTCCCGGAATGATCACACCCAGGAAGAAAGCGACAGCGGTCATCGCGGAAGCCGACAGGAGGGCCAGTTTTACCGCCCGAACGGCCCTTTCCCCCAGCCCCGCGCCGTAGTTGTACCCCAGCACCGGCTGGAGCCCCTGAGCAAGACCGAACACGGGCATGAAGCACATCATCAGGACCCTGTTCACCACACCGAAAACCGCCAGCTCAAGGGATGAGCCGTAGTGGATTATTGAGCGGTTCACTGCGATGGCCATCAGGCTTCCGGCGCACACCCTGGCAAACGAAGCAACACCCACTGAAAGGACCTCGAGCGCCTCGGAAAGCCTGGGAACCAACCAGGCCTTCCTGATGACCAGAGCGCTCCTTCCCCTCAGGAAGACGCCCGCAATGTAGCTGAATGAGATGAACTGGGAGAGAACGGTGGCTATCGCCGCTCCTCGGATACCCCATCCGAAACCGAAGATGAAGAGCGGGTCGAGCAGCATGTTGGACACTGCGCCGACAACCATGGTCGTCATGGCCAGCCGGGCCTTGCCCTCGGCCCTGAGAAGGTTGTTCCCGTTCACGGAGAGAGAGAAGAAAACCCCGCCGAAGTAGATCACCGACATGTATTCGGAAGCAGGCAGGAGAACCGACCCGCTTGCTCCGAACAGGGACAGAATGGGCTTCATGAATGTGAGCCCCACGGCGCAGATCACTACAGCCGACACCGAGGCGAGCAGGAATGAAGAGCTTGCCGCCCTTCCCGCCCTTTCAACATTGCCCGCGCCGAGGGCCCTGCTGATAACCGAGGCGCTTCCGATGCCTGCTGTCTGCGCGGCAGCGAGAATGAACATCTGGATGGGGAAGCAGACCGCCAGCGCCGCCAGAGCGTCGGTACCAACGCCATGCCCCACGAAGATCGTGTCCACAAGATTGTAAAGGGAGTTCACAAGCATGGCGGTCACGGATGGAGCGGCCATTCGAAACAGCAGCCTGCCAACCGGCTCGGTCCCGAGAAATCCTGGGGTTCTGCTCAAAGAAACATCTGCCTCACATGTTCACAAGCACAAGAGCGGCGGTTACCATGAGTAATGAGGCCCACCGCCTTTTGTCCAGCCGTTCCCCGAAAGCCGCAACGCCAGTTACCGAAAGAAGGGCAACCGTTCCCGCGCCGAAGACAGAGAATACAACCGAAGCGTTCAGTTCACCAAGAGCGGGAATGAGGAACCATGAGCTGAAGTAGTTTACGAGCCCAAGCGGAACGCCCAGCGCGGCTGACTGCGGGCTGAACCCACACCTGGCCGAACCCTTCTTCCATTCCCTGACGATGCCGAGAACCGAGCACAGGAAAGCCACCCCAAACACCCAGAGAAGAAAGAAATCACGATTCTCCCCGCCTCCCAGGTGCTGGTAGACCTTGCTGCCGAACTCCGCCATGCCGTTTGCGAGGAATACAAGAAGAAGCACCGGGGTGAACCTTCCCGTCCCCTCCGATGCGCCTCTGAACGCCCCGATGAAGACTGCCGCAACTGCCACAGCGATGCCGGCCCACTGAAGCGCTTTCGGGAACTCCCCCCAGATGAGCATGGAAAGCGCCATGGGCAGAAGGATCCCCATTTTCGCGAACCCCCCGGACAACCCCAGCCCGTTCTCACGAAGAGCCCTCCGGTACACCATGAATGCCAGGAAGTATATGATCCCCATGGGAATCCCGGCGGCGATGCCCCAGAGAACTCCCCTTTGGTGATGCAGTATCGACCCGTTTTCACAGAAGACTTTGCGGAGCACGGCTCCCAGTGTCCCGAAGGAAGCCCCGATACCACGGCCCTGGATGAACAGCGAAACAGCTACGGCGGTGAGGTAGTTCACCGCGATTACCTCAAGCTTTTTGAGGCCCAGTGTTCCGGACACACGAAGAAGCACGGCGACCGAAGAGCTGCAGACAACCGCCATGAAAAGATGGATCAATATGTTTCTCCCGCCTGGAAGGACCCGCTGAGGCGCTCGAGGCAAGACCCGCGGAGACACACCGAATATGGCGGGACAGGTTGTCTCGACAAAGGCGGGAAGGCTTCAGTATAGGCCTTCCCGCTCTGTCATCCTCACCCTGTGGCGAAAGCTTGGTGTTCCAGGGAGCGGTGGTCAGGTCAAGAAACCCGGGTCGGGAGCGCTACCTGGGCTTTTGCGCCCTCAGGCTGAATAGAAGCGGTACCATGTCAAGCGGCTCGGGAAGGCGCCAGAAGCCGTCCCCGCACAGCTCCATGCATTCAAGGGCCTTCCAGTGGATGAAGTTGAATTCGTGGATCCAGCCGATCCGAAGCCCGGCGTTGACAAGCGCGTTGTGGATGTCTCCCATCGTCCAGGTGAATTCTCTCGTGGGGTTCCTCACAAGGTAGCTTTCATCAGCGTAGTCCGGGGAGCCCGCTGGCCAGTCCCTGGGCTTTCCGCCGGTGAAGTAGGGGTTGGAAACTGCAAGCCCGCTTGACTCGTCATCGAACACGTTCAGGAAGGGGTGCGACTCCATCAGGTAGAATTCGCCGCCGGGCTTCAGGAACTCGGACACAATGCCGGCCCACGCGTCGATGTCGGAGTTCCAGCACAGAACACCAATGGAGGTGTAGACCAGGTCGAACCTTTCGGTCAGGTGATCACGCAGATCGTAGATGGGGCAGTTTATGAAGCGGGCGGCAAGCCCCGTTCTTTTCGCGAGGTCAGCTGCGACCTCCAGAGATCCCGACGAGAAGTCCACTCCCGTAACATCGGCCCCGAGCCTTGCCAGGGAGAGCGTGTCGGTCCCTATATGGCATTGAAGGTGAAGCACCTTCCTCCCCCGGATGTCGCCGATCTCCGAGACCTGCACATGGTCAAGCTTTTGCCCCCCGGCGAGAAGGGCTGACATATCGTAGGAGCGGCCATGGATGGGTGCGATCTCGTCCCAGCAGGCCCTGTTGATCCTCTCCGCCTCGTAGTCCCTGTTCATGAAGCACCTTCATCGTTCTGAGGGATTCCGGCCGCCGCTCAGAACAGGAAAGGGTTGAAGAGCCTCAGCCCCGTTATGGTCTGATACTGGCTGAAGCCCAGAAGGACCATGTCGTAACTGACGGAGTCAACAGTGAACATTGCATAGTCGCCGTTTGCCAGCGAGACGAAATAGGAGGCGCCATCCTGGGCGGCGATGGTGCTCTGCCAGGCGGAATCACCCGGACCTGGAGCAAGTGTGTTGGAAGCCTGCGCGATATGGCTGTAGCTGCCGCCCGGATAGCCCTCGGGATCGTAGTTTCCCCGGCAGATCAGGGCGGTGTCGCCCTCCCACTTTACGTACAGGTCCTGCCTGAACGATGGGTCACTCGCGTTGCCCACGGCCACATGGGTAGAAAGGAACTGAATGCCGTCTGCCACAGGTGAGCTGAGGGTGTCGTCGAGGGCGAACATCACGGCCCTGTCCTCGGCCTTGTTTGACTGGTCCTCTGAGGAATTGATCCCGTCTATGGCGTCCACGCAATAGTACCCTGTACTTGAAGCGATATGGAGCGCCGTGGTCCCCTCGACCTGGGCGATGATCTGCCAGTTCCCGGGGTTCGTGGTGGAAAACCAGACCCTGTAGCCGTCCACATCAACTGAGACTGAGTCCCACGCCACGGTCACTGTATCGCCCCTGCTTGCCTCGGTGAGTATCCTGCAGTTCTGCACTATCGGCAGGGTTCCTCCGGGGGCGCTGGGTGAGTCGGAACAACCTGAAGCAGCAAGAGCCAGAAAAGCAGCCGCGAAAAGCACTTTCATGTTCATCCTTCCTGTGAGTGGGCACAGACAGAATAGCTTTACCTCTCTGATCGTGTCCTGTTCCCTGCTGCGAAAAGGCTGTCAGGTGGAACAGGCCCTCCGCTGTCGGCAGGGGAGTACGCACATCGCGTCCATCCCGTGCCGGATCGCTCCCAGAAGAGCACACTGCCGTCATCGCTGCCGTACCACCATAGCCTGTCTTCAGCATCCCAGGCAAGGTACGCCATAAGGGAAGCGGGGTGGTCGGGCATCATCTCAGCCAGAAGGACGTCATCCTGATGGCCGGTGACATTGACGACCCAGACCCCGTATCCCTCGCGGCAGCGCTCGATGGTCAGGAAAGCAAGGTACTCTCCCGAAGGGGAGACAAGAGTGCTTTCCCCCCGTGAGCATGACACCGGAAGAAGACTGCCGGCAACCAGTATCACGAACACGGTCAACCCTTTTGCTGCACCTGTAATGCCCGGGCTATTCACATGGTCACCAGCTTTCCCTGCGGTATGATTTCACGCCCAGTCCGCAAGAGATTTGCATATTTGCTTCGCGTTGTGTATGATACGCATCAAACCGGGGGAAACAAGGCTTTTGTCAACCCCCCCTTACTCAATACCGCAAGAGTTGCGGTCCTTTCTTTCCCACGCGTCCGGCGGGTAGAGATCGTATTAAGCGCCGGACCAGGAAAGCATCATGAAAGAACATGTCTGCGCGCCCTTAAAGCGCACCGAGGGATCCTTGGATTCCAATTCACAGCCCCACAACGTCTTCGATGGCCTGATCCCCGAGCTTCAAAAGGCTTTGGAGGCTGAAGGTTACGTAACTCCCACACCGATCCAGGAACAGTGCATCCCGCACCTTCTGGACGGAAGGGACCTTCTGGGAACGGCCCAGACCGGCACGGGCAAAACGGCCGCGTTCGTGCTTCCCCTTCTTCAGAAATTGTCCAGGAACACCACCCGGCCCTGGCCCGGTACCCCCAGAGCCCTAATCCTTGCACCCACACGCGAGCTTGCCGCCCAGATCGGCGCAAGCATAGGCGCATACGGCAGTTTTCTTCGTCTGCACCATACCGTTGTGTTCGGCGGCGTCAGCCAGCTGCCCCAGGAAAAGGCACTGAAAAGGGGCGTGGACATACTGGTAGCCACTCCCGGCAGGCTTCTCGACCTCATGGAGCAGGGGTTCATCCACCTGGAGAAGGTGGAGGTCTTCGTGCTCGACGAAGTTGACAGAATGCTGGACATGGGGTTCATACCCGACATCAGAAAGGTCCTCGCCCGGATCCCCGAAAGGCGTCAGACCCTTTTCTTCTCCGCCACGATGTCCCCGGTGATGGAAGACCTCGCCAGGACAATGGTGCGTGACCCGCTGAGGGTTTCAATCGAACCCGGGAAACCCACGGTTGAGAGTATCGAGCAGAAAGTCCTGTTTGTTGGCAAAAGCGACAAGGACGCCCTTCTTGTATCTCTTCTCAACGACCCCCAGGTTGGCAAAGCTCTCATCTTCACCCAGATGAAACACACCGCCAACAAGGTGGTCAAGAAGCTTCAGGCAACGGGTATCAGCGGCATCGCCATACACGGCAACAAAAGCCAGTCCGCCAGGACCAGCGCCCTGTCAGGTTTCAAGGGAAGCAGGTTTCAGGTTCTTGTCGCGACCGATGTGGCAGCCCGGGGGCTTGATGTCGACAACATCACCCATGTGATCAACTACGACCTCCCCATCGAGGCCGAGACCTACATACACCGGATTGGCCGGACCGCCAGGGCAGGGGCGTCGGGCGACGCCATCTCCTTCTGCTGCGCCGAGGAGAGGGAATGCCTTACCCAGATCGAAAAGCTTCTGGGCAAGCCCGTTCCCGCTGAGATGAACCATGCGTTTCACTCGGATGAAGCTTTCAGGTCGTGCCAGCCGGCGCCCGTGAACTTCGGCCGGAACAGCGCGAACCGCCCCCAGAGCCATGACAGCAGAAGAAAAGCCCGCTTAGGCGGAAGGCCCGGCGCCAGAAGAAGCTGAACCCAAAGGCCGGGAACCGGAGGAGGGCTCGTCTACGCGCCGCGGAAGATGACCTCCTCCCTCCTGAACCACCGCGAGCAGAAGCAAAGGCCCGCCACTGCCAGAATGAGAAGCACCGAAAACACCTCGACCAGGTGAACCGGGTTAATCGTTCCGGCTATTATCTCCTTGGTTGCCAGCGAGATGTTTAGAAGCGGGATCAGGGCGGTCGCCCAGTTCAGGCCAACCCCCGGAAAGATGCCGATGAGCAGCGGCACAAGCACGATGAAGTTCAGTGGCGTGATGATGCTCTGGGCTTCCTTGTAGGTTCTTGCGAAAATGGAGACCGAGAGAAGCAGGGCTCCGAAGAAGGCGCAGAGCGGGATCAGCATTGCGAAGAAAAGCATCAGGGTTACGGGCTCGATGATGTTCATCACACCCGAGATCGCCTCCTGAGGCACCGGGCTTCCGTATCTGAGAACCAGAAAGAGCCACAGGAAAGACGCCACCGCGGTGAACACGCCCGACAGTGTCACGACAAGCCATTTCGCAACCACTATCTGCCCCCGCGAAGCAGGCGATATCAGCAGGGTTTCGATCGTTCCCCTCTCCTTTTCGCCTGCCGCCAGATCTATGGCGGGATACATCGCCCCCATGAAACAGAAGATGATGATGAAGTAGGGGATCATTCCTCCGATTCTCTCACCTATCCTGGCCCGGGCTGACGAAACATCCTTCTCCGTGATGCTCAATGGCGTTGCGAACCCCGACGCCAGCCCGCGGCCCACCAGGCGCTGCTGGAGAATCGATTCGCCATACCTCTCAATGATCGCCCTGACCCGGGGAAGCGCCCCCTCGTTCTCCGACACCGATCCCATGTAGTAGACATCCACGGAGGCCGTGCCTTCGCGGGCAATGATGCCTTCGAAGTCGCTGGTGAACCTCACCGCAAAGTCTATCTGGCCCGTCTCAAGCGCCGGGGTGACATCGCTGTCCGTCAGGGATCCAACGACCTCCACCTCCCCCGAACCCTCGAGAAGGTCCATGAACTCAGGTACGGGCGATCGTGATATCACTGCCACCCGCATCACTTTCTCCCTGGCCCTGCTTTCCATTTCCATTCCCATGCGCATCGTGAGGTTGAACACGAGGAAGATTGCGATGAAGGGCATGACTGCCATGAAGAACATGGTCCTTTTGTCCCGGAGCATGTCCTTCATTTCCTTTCTGAAGATTATCGAGATCATCCTCATTCCCCTGCCTCCCCGGCTTCGATCATGCCGATGAACTCGTCCTCGATGGTATTTGAGCTCATTCCCTCCGTGAATTTCCCGAAGGTGTCACAGAAAAGCAGCCTGCCCCTGTGAATGATGGCAAGATCATCACTGAGAAGGCTCACCTCTCCCATGATGTGGGTGGAGAACACCACCGTTTTGCCCTGGTCACGGCATCCCCGGATCAGCGTCATGATGGACTTTGAAGTTACGACATCGAGCCCGACGGTTGGCTCATCGAAAACAAGGACCTCGGGGTCGTGTATCATTGTTCTGGCAATTGACACCTTCTGTTTCATTCCCGATGACAGGCTGCCCGTCCGGCGGTTGGCAAACCCTTCAATGCCCAGGGTGAAAAACAGTTCCTCCCTGCGCTTTTCGAGCCGCTTCTTCTCAATACCGTGAAGCTCGCCGTAGTAGGAGATGATCTCGTGAGGGGTCAGCCTTGCGTAAAGGCCTGTGGTGCCCGTCAGGAAGCCGATCCTTCCCCTGACGCCCTCCTGCTCACGTACGGTGTCACAGCCGGCGACCGTTATTCTTCCCGCGTCGGGTTTCAGCATGGTTGCGATCATCCTCAGCATGGTCGTCTTGCCGGCGCCGTTCGGCCCCAGCAGCGAGAAGACCCGCCCAGGGCTGCAGACGAACGAGACGTTGTCCACCGCGGTCAGGTGAGCCCCGCCGCTTTGCGCCCCTTTTCTCTGAACTTTGCCGGACTTGAACCGTTTTGTCACCGCATCGACGGTTATCATGAAAGCCAGTCCTTTGCCTGGAGTGAATCGGAAGCGTTCGTGTTTTGAGCACATCGGCTTCATTCTTATACTATATGAAAGAAACCCGCTTTCACGGAGATCGGCACGCTTGCACGGGAGGTTGGCATTGAGCAGTACTTCTACCGCCATGGCCGAAAATGAGGGTGTCGCCCGGAAAGGCAGCCTGATCGTCCTGGGAGCCGCGGGCGGGATCGGAAGGGCCCTGACCGGAACCCTTCTGAAGAGGGGCATGAAGGTTCTGGCGGTTGACCGCGACGGCGCTCTTCTGGAGACCCTTCCTCGCAACGGCGGCTTTCTGGAAACCAGGGAGTTGGACATAACTGACAGAAGCGGCGTCTCGGGTTTCGCTGCCGCACTCGCACGGGATGGCAGGCTATTCGACGGTCTTGTGACAACAGCCGGAATTCACAGCACCCACCCGGTCCAGCACCTTCCGGATGAGCTTGTGGACAGGGTCCTCGACGTGAACCTTGCTGCTCACATCAAGCTGGTGAGGGACTTTCTTCCCCTGATGAAAGACGGCGGCTCCATCATAGGCGTAAGCTCAATCGCGGCGTGCGTGGGTGTGCCCATGTCATCATTGTACTCAGCCTCAAAGAGAGGTCTTGAAGGTTTTTACGAGTCACTCTTCACCGAAGTGCGGCACAGGCGTATAAGGGTATCAGTGATCCATCCCGGAAACGTGAACACGGGCTTCAACGAGACCGGGAACACGTACCGGGCCACGGGAGGCTCATTCATCGATACGCGTTACACGAGGGTGGTGGAGAGAATAGACAGCAGGCACGGCATACCCCCGGAGCACGTCGCACAAGTGATCGCGAAGGTTCTCTCAAACCGCAGACCCCGTTTCTGCTACGTCGTGGGGGGCAACGCCCGGAAGGCAAACTGGGCGCTGAAGATCCTGGGGCGAGACCTGGCGATAAGGCTCATGGGCAGGTTCTTCGGCTTCCAGGTTTCGCCGTAGCGGCGCCTCGTTACCGGAGCCGGCCTCGAATTGCCTATTGTATCCCTTGAGGGAGGCCTGGCGCATGAACAAACCACCGGGGAGTGCTGTTCTGAGGGTACTGGTCACCCTTGTCGCCGGAATGGGGGTGATCATGTCCGCTTCCTTCCTTTACAAGGCCCTGACCTATCACGAGGAAGTGATCCGGCTCCTTACCGCATGGGGATACGAATGGAACGAGTCTTTCGTTAGGCAGGTCGTCGACTCGGGGCGAAACCCATGGATCCACGTCGAATACGAGATCCATGAGGGGCAGCGAACCTCTTCCGGAGCCTGCATCGTGGAATCCGATACTCTTGTCCTTGTTTTGACCGGCCCGAGGCGGGACGTTATGAGGGCCGCGCATATCTACGAGCAAAGGCTGTGAAGGCGCATCGCCATCAGGCCGCTCCGCGGACCGGAAAGGAGCCCATTTATGAGCGCTTTGCCTGATAAGGGCGCCCTGGCGCCGGATGTGAACGCACCCGACCAGAACGGGCGGGAGTTCTCGCCGGGCGACTACAGGGGGAAGTGGCTGGTGCTTTACTTCTACCCCAAGGACGGTACCGGCGGATGCACGCTCGAAGCCAGGGAGTTCTCTGAACTGAAGGAAAGGTTCGCCCTGCTTGGGGCCGTTATCGCGGGTGTGAGCCGGGACTCGGTCGAATCCCACAAAAGGTTCGAACGGGAACAGGGTCTTTCCTTAACGTTGCTCAGCGACACCGGGCGCATTATTCACGAAGCCTTCGGGGCGTGGCGCATGAAGAAGATGTACGGAAGGGAGATCATGGGAACCGTCAGATCAACTTTTCTTATCGCTCCCGACGGTACGGTCGCCCATGTCTGGCCGAACGTCAAGTCCGCCGGACACGCCGCTGCGGTACTCGAAAAGCTTGGGGAGTACGTTGGCCCACAGGGAAGAAACGGCGCCGAAGCTGGATGACGACCCACGTCCTGCTTGACCTTGACGGTACCCTTACCGACCCGGGGGAAGGAATAACCAGGTGCGTTCAGCATGCCCTGGAACGTCTGGGAGAGCCTGTTCCCGAGGCTTCCGAACTGCTCTGGTGCATCGGCCCTCCACTTTCCGAATCCTTTTCCCGGCTTCTCTCAAACACCAGCGGGGAACTCGTCGGAAGGGCAGTCGAGCTCTACCGCGAGCGGTACACGACCAAAGGCATCTACGAGAACGTTCCGTATCCGGGGATGGACCGGGCACTGAACAGGATCAGGGAGACTGGACGCTCCCTGCTTCTGGCCACAAGCAAGCCAACGGTTTTCGCCGCCAGGGTGCTTGACCATTTCGGTCTTTCAAGGCACTTTCTCGGGGTGCATGGCAGCCATCTCGACGGACGGCTCACAAGCAAAGTCGAACTTGTGCGCCACATCATCTCCGCCAGGGGTCTCAACCCCGTGCAAGTGATGATGGTGGGCGACCGCCACCACGATGTGGAGGGCGGGAGACTGAACGGAACGTCAACAGCGGCTGTAACTTATGGATACGGAAACCGTGAGGAGCTGGAAGGGGCGCACCCCGACCATTTCTTCGATTCTCCGGAGGAAATCGCAGCCTTCTTCGAGGCTGAGTGTCAGACATGACCCGGGGATCGCCGTTTTGTCCGAAAGGTTCCATTGAACCGAAGGGAGAGCGTATGAGGTTCTCGTTCTGCGTTCTGGCGGTGCTCTGCGGCGCGTCGCGGGCCTGCACGAGTTTTGTCGATTACAGAGGCGAAACCGCCTGGTACGGCATGAACTTCGACTGGTACCCTGAGCAGGACATCCTGTTCAGGATCGAGACCGACAGTGAGGGTGGACCGGTTTTCACGATGTCGTTCATCTCCGACGGGAACCCGGTTCCGACTGTGGGTTTCACGGGAGATGGCCGGTTCTCGTGCATGCAGGTCATCGATGCCCCCTGGACAGGCCCATCGGCCGATTCTGGCAATCCATTGATATTCATTCCTTTCTACGCTCTTGTATATGACGGCGCATCGGTTGCCGACATACAGGACATGGCTGGTGTGGCGCCGTTCCGGCAGTACGACGACCCCCCCCTTCATGTGCTTGTGGCTGACTCCGCGGGTTCTGCCTCCATAATTGAGGTGGGTGAATCCGGCAATCGGGTTCTCGATCTGGCCTGTGGAGACATTCTGGTGATGACCAATTTCAGCAACTGCGCCTGGCAGGGTGCCGACCCCTCGCAGGTCCAGGGCGTGGGGGCAGACAGGTTCCTTGCCGCCCACACCGCCCTCGAAGCCCGTGAAGCAGGGATAGGGCCGGCTGCGTGCATGGCCGTTCTCGAGGCGGCGGTCAACACGAGCGAGGCCTTTCCCACAAGGGCTTCCATGGTCTTCGACCCTTCGACAGGGCGGGTTTACATTGCGGTCGCGGGTGATTTTGAACACCTGTGGTCTTTGGACCTGTCCACGCGCGGCATCTCGCCGTGGCCCGAAGCCATGGAATCAGAGCCATTAACGGTCGACTCAACGGGAGTTACGGCATCATCCCTGTCCGGTGTTTGACGGGGTCGCCGAACCGGTGAGTTTCTCGATCAGCTGATCCGTTTTTCTTCAGTGTACTTGCTTTCGCTGCTGTGCGATATCATAATGGAGCTAAAAGATGGATTGTCAAGATGGAAATTTTCCCCCATGCTTCCAGCGGATACCGTGAGGGAGGGACAGATATGGCGATTCGAAGGAAAGACCCGGAATACACCCAGTCCATGTACGGTCTGCTGGCTATTCTAAGCCAGGGCCCAATGTCGGGTTACGATGTAAGGAAAACACTGGACGACAGGGAGATGTACTACTGGCGCGAATCAAGCGGAAACATCTACCCCATGCTCAGACAGCTTAACCAGGACGGCCTTCTGGAGAAGACCGACGCGTACACCAAGAAAAAGAAGAGGGTTCTGTACAGCCTTACGGAAAGGGGCAGGGATGAACTGAACGCGTGGCTCAGTCAACCCGCCGGTCTTTCCCGCTTCAGGGTCGAACTGCTGATGAAGCTGCGGTTCGGCACGGGCCTTGGTCTCGAAACCCTTGTGGGCCATCTCGATAACTACAAACGCAGGATCCAGGAGCAGTTGGACGAGGTCAGGGAGATCATGTCAGAGATCGACGAGTCCGGGGATTCGCTGGAAAGCGATATGAGGCGGATAGCCGTGATGAGGTTCAGCCTTGACATGGAAGCCGTATCGAGATGGTGCGACCTTTCGAGGGGGATACTACTCAGACGCCTGACCGGCCGGACCACCGAAACCCGGTTGATACCCTGGCGGAGGGGATCCGAAGAGGCCGCGAGATGCTACCAGGGCTTCTACCGGGCGGATCCCTGGGGGGTTCCCATGGGGATACCTTCCAGAAATGCCCTTACCTTTGAGGCTCCATCAGGCTGACCTGCCGGGTAAGTGAACGGACATCAGGGACCATCGGGTTCAGGGCAGAAGCATCACCCTTTGAGTGAAATGATCCGAGCCGGAATGCACTGACACTGTGTAAACTCCCGCTGGAAGTCCCGATGGATCCCACTGAAAAACATTCGCTCCGGATGAGCCGGTCAGTGTTTCCACAAGGCGCCCCGTTATATCGTGGACCGAGACACTCCAAGGGCACCCCTCAGCCATACTCACAGTGACGGTGAATGACCTTCCGGGATTTGGCGCAACGGTCAGCACCGATGCCTGCGGAATGGGCAATTCGTTTTCTTCCTCAACCCCCGTAACGCCAGGCTCGAATCGGACAGCGTCGGCTATGACCACCTTACCGGGAGTTGTCCCCTCCTCGGACAGGGTCACCCAGCCCGCCGTGCCAGAAGAGAAAGCAAAGCTGCCCAGAAGGTTCCACTGTCCACCCGTCTGGGTCTGGTCGACGATGAACTGGGTTTCGCCGTTCTGATGATGCACACTGTACACAGCGTCCGGCGCCCTGTTGGTCCCGTCGGTGTACCATACGTAAACGTCATGCCAACCTGCCCCGGGAAGGTTCGGCGTCCATCTCGCCCAGTCCGTCCCGTTCGTTGTTGTGCTCCAGCGGTAGTCGGAACCCCAGGGGTCGCCGTAGCTGCCCGTGTTCCACTGGCTTTCCGAGTTCACTGTGAAACCCGAGGACAGGTTGTCGACTATGAGACCCTGAGTGCCGTATGGCGGCGGGGTAGAACCCAGGTGAAGGCAGATGCCCTGGGCGTATGCCCATCCCTGCCTTCCGTTGTGGTCGTTCCAGTTCGTGAAGTACCTGTACGATTCGTTCCACGCTCCGTCGTAGTCGATGAACGATCCCTCTCCGAGTATTGCGGGCATGCTTGTGTTGATGATCACGTAGATCCAGCTGCCGTCCTTGACACCCCGGTTCGTGTAGCCGTGAGCCCAGAGAATCCCGTCCAGCACCTTGGATGCGAGGTCGTAGCCCTGGGTTCCCGGGACCGGAACTTCGCAGAATGTCTCGGTGCCCTGCACCTGTGTGTTGAAGGCGTTTTCGTGGAAAGACATGAACCTGTCGAACCCGTTCTGGTTCGCATATGCCACCCTGCTCGCCAGCGAAACCGTGTAGTCGCCTGTTCGGGTCATTCCGACCCACTCGCATTCTGGAACTGTCTCGAGATAGCCCGCGGCCAAAAAAGCCACCTCCAGGTTCACATCCTTCTCGAGGCAGTAGAATCCGCTGGCGCCAGGTTCGCTGCCGCCATGGCCGGGATCGAGGCATACCGTCCAACCGCGGGCCCAAAGGGACAGAAGCAGCAGAAGCAGGGTGGAAACTCTCACCGGACTGCCTCGAAGCACCCTGCAAGGCCGCTGAAGGCGTCCACATAGTACACCCCGTCAGGCGCTGGCGAAGGGTTGATCTCGAGAATGTAGGGCGTGTCGGTAAGCTGAAGACTGCCGGCACCTTCCGTCCAGAGCCAGATGTCGGACGAAGTCAGGTTCATCCCGTCATCGGTGCTTCTGATGTAGACGATCCCGTTCCTTTCCGGCCACCAGGCCGGGTGTTCCCCGTTGTCCACGAAGACCGCCTCCGAACCCCGGAACAGCCAGATTCCCCCGTCGAGGGAGGGGGACACTATGCCGCCGCCAGGGATGAAGAAGGGGCCGTAAAACCTGTACGCGTTTGAAACCGTGTCAACGGAGCCGCTTTCCATGCTCATTGAAAGTATCCTGTCGCCACGGTCAGTGAACACGACCTTTTCCCCCATGGGGTCGACACTTATGTGGTGGGCGGACAGCGCAGGTCCCACGGCCTCGCCGTTACGGTGCAGCACCCCTTCCGCAGTGAACCAGAGGTTCCCCGCGCCATCCCAGCAGGGAAGGCCGGCTTCGGTATAGGACCCCATTACCTCATAACCGGAACCCGTCAGCAGCACTACGCAGTTCACAGCGTCGGAACCGGCCCATACCGCGACTGTTCCCAGGTCGGGAGAGGAAACAGGCCGGTAGAAGCGGTCGCATGAAAACTCGGAGGCCCGAAGAAGACCGGGTGTCGCGTCCCACACGATGTAGTCCCTTCCCACCAGGACCGTGCTGTTTTCAAGGGAAGCCACACCCATCACCGGGGGAAGAAGCCCCCCGAAAACCAGTGGAAAAGGGAACAGAATGCCTGAGGCAAAACAGGGTTTCAGTGCCATGGGCTGCTCCTCCCGCTGAATTGAGCCATCGGAAGAAGCATACACAATTGCGGCGCACGGGGAAACCTGAGCTATAGCCCGATCAGCCCTCTCATTGCATCGAAGTGCCTGAGCAGGCTGCTTCTGCCGTTTTCCGTCAGGCTGTACCAGCTAACGGGCTTTCTTTGCCTGAACTCCTTCTTCACAGAGATGAAGCCCTCTTCTTCAAGCTTTTTGAGCTGGGCGCCCAGACTTCCGTCGGTTTCCTCCAGAAGCTCCTTAAGCCGTGAAAATGAAAGGGCCGAGTGCCTCGACAGCAGGACGCATATTCCCAGCCTGATCCTGTGTGAAAGAACGCTGCTTACGCTTTCCAGCTCTTCCCTCAACCTTTCATCGGGATCAACAGGCATGACCCTCATCATCTTTCTTCCTGCGCAGCGCAGCGCCGACAAGGCTCGCCGCCGTCAGTACACCAATGGCGGTCCAGATGTAGCTGACAATGAAAAGGGTGCCGACAAAGCCCAGCATCATTACCAGGGCGAACAACTGGAAAGAACGGTCGAAATGCACACCGGCGGTCCACCACCCGAGGGCCACCACAAGCAGTATCACCTGGCTGAGAACGGTCCCATGCACGAATCCCCTCATGGCCAGAAGCACTGCGAGCAGGATTACCAGAAGCATTCCACCCCAGTGAAGGGCGTGACGGACACCGGTCTCCCGGTTGAGCTGCCCGATCCGCACACCGGCCCTGTGACCAAGCATGGCGCTCAGTATTCCGCCGCCGGGGCCGGCGATCATCCAGAAAAGCCCCGTCCATCTCGGAGCGAAATCGATGATACTGAAGCCCAGGAGAACAATCACTGCCCACACGATGAAGAAAGACCTGGGGAGAGACTCACTCCCCGACTTCATTACAAGAGCCCGCACATACCGGATATCGGATTCCAGGGTTTCCGCTGTCATTTCATCTCCTTTCACAGAGTACTCTGAAAATTAGAGTATTTCAGATCGCTGTCAAGGCCCCAGCACCACCGGGAATTGACCGAAGGCAGTCCCGCTGTTAACTTGCGGCTGGTCTGCCCAGGCAGAGAGGAAGAAATGGGTCTTCTCTTTCTAGCGCTTCTTGCCCTTGCGCCACCGATAGGGTTTCTCATCTACATACTGCGGTTCGACAGGATAGAACCCGAACCCAGGGGATTCATCGTCCGAATTCTGTTCCTCGGAGTTCTCTCTGTAGTACCCGCGGCCCTGATGGAGGGCGCTTTTCTGGAAAGCCCGCTTTTCGCGGGCGAAGGCCTCGTTCAGGCGGGGCTTCAGTCGTTTCTTGTCATAGCCCCCATCGAGGAGACCATCAAGCTTCTCGTGGTTCTCATCTTTGCCTGGAGGAGCCGGAACTTCAACGAGCCGAACGACGGGATCGTCTACGCAGGCACCGTATCCATAGGCTTCGCCATGGCGGAGAACCTGCTCTATGTTCTCGAACACGGTTTCGGGGTTGGAGTTGCCAGGGCCCTCACCGCGATCCCGGGGCACACCTTCACTGGAGTATTGATGGGGCATTACGTTGGCGTGGCCAGGTTTGCCAGTACGCGAAGCACTCGACTCGGAAACTTGGCGGTCGGGCTTATTCTGGCATGGCTGCTCCACGGCCTTTACGACACCCTCGTGCTTTCGGGCACCGCGTGGGCGCTCATGGTCGTTCCGATGGTGGTGCTCTACTTCGTGGTTGGCGTTCGTTACCTGAAGAAGGGTCGTGAGATGTCAGCTCAGAGATGGGGTGAAGATGGGGTACCCCCGGATGTCCATCAACCACCCTCCCGCCGTCCGGGATGGAAACGGATTCTCGCAAGGGTTCTTCTCAGCATCTCCGGCGCTGTATGGCTCATGATCATCGCCGGAGTTGTTCATGACCTGTCGGTCGGCGCAGGTGATTCGGGCTACGCAGTTCTGGGCGGGGTGTTGATCACCGCAGTGCCAGTTGCTCTTGGTCTGCTTCTGGAAGCTTCGGGGAGAAAGGCGGCAAAATCCCGGGAGAACCGGGGCTGACCCAGCCGGTATCAGATCAGCTCGAGCATGTACACTTTCTGATAGCCTTCCATCGGATCATCGGCGTAAGCCAGCACGCCCGGCCCTCCGACACAGAACTTCCATGAACCTGCATCTGCAGCGGGGTTCTGAAGAAGAACGGTGTAAAGGATATCTCCTTCCGGTGAGAACACCCTGAACTCGGGAACCGCCGGACCACCGAGCTGTACCCAGAGGTTCCCCTCGCCGTCCGCATGTAGTCCTGTGATAAGTGGTTTGTAAGGATCGGGTTCCATCGGGGGAAGCTGGTCGAAATCCATGATCATCGCTTTTGTAGTCAGTATAAGCCGTTCAGATTCAAGCTCTTCAGGGGTCCTCAGCACAGGTTCGAGCTCAAGTTCGATCCTGTCGGCTTCCGTGCCGTCGGGTCCGTAACGGACAACGACTGCCTCGGTGCTCGACCGTTGGGAGATCCAGGTGTTTCCAGCGAAATCCGCAGCCACGTCGACGCCGAACCATATGGCGTCCACCAGACCGACAATGTCTTGGGGATCGTACGGAAAGCTTGTTTCGAAGTATTTGTGTACGGGCTCCTCCGAGCCGAATCGGTACTTCGAGACGCTCATGAATACTATGGGTTCTCCGGTGGACACGTCCAAACGCAGGTCCTTCCTCACATGGCAGTCCTCTTCGGCTCCCTCGATGCAGGTGGGTGGGGTGGTCATCGAAGGGATCGATCCAAGCCACTCTCCGGTGGAGTAATCGAACTGGTGAAGGCCGAGAATCTCGCTTCCCTCACCCGCCAGAAGAATGTGACCGTCCTCGGTCATGGCCAGAAAAGCCACGTTGCCCAGTTCGCCCGGGCCGATGCCCCTTTGCCCGATCCTTCGCAGATACTCGCCGTCCGGGGAGTAGATCATGAGCCCGGCCCTCACGCAGTCGAGAACCGCGATGTTCCCGTCAGGGCAGTACTCTACGCCCTCTATTCCACCGAATGTGTAACACGAGTCACCCGTCTCAACTCCGATCGAATCAATCACGATCAGGTACCTTACGTCCCCTGCCGCCTCCACAGTCGGTTCGCCGGTTTTACCGCATCCCGCCGCCAGGGCCGCGATCGACGTGATGGCCAAGAACCTTTTCATGTCTTTGACTCCTGCTCCAGGATTTTCCGCTTCATGCCTTAAGAACAGGAGACGAGCTTTGCAGTGAAAGTGTTACAGCCCGGGGACAACAGCGCATACGAAAAGTTGCGGGCTCATCACTGGGGCTATTGCTTTGCGCCACTTTCCCCATCATCCTGCACACAGCCTTGCACAACAGTGCTCAAAGGCCCTCTTGTTTCGGGTGCGTCCCGCAATCCCCACGGTTTGCCTGTGGGGAAACCTTTTTCGAAGATGTACGCATCCTGCCCCGTATCCTCCGAACCCATTGGTACATGAAGCAGAAGACCGAAACCGGGGGCCATTGCCCTTTCCGCGAACTCGCGGGGATGGTAGGCCAGACAATACCTTTGTGTCGAATAGAGAGGCTCTCTCACGACTGGTTCGCCCGTATCGAACCTTTCCCGCTCTTCCAGAGTAAGCTCACCCCGGCGATCCATGCCCTTCAGGGTCAGTAGAAGCGTGCCTCCGGGTTTCAACACCCTTCGCAGCTCAGCCATGTAGAAGCACTGGTCTTTCAGGTTCATGTGTGGAAAGACGGCGATCGCAAGAACAAGGTCAAAAGTGCCATCCTCATATTGAAGCGGTTTCCCGTACGCATTTCTTTGGAATTGGCTCCCCAGATGTTGCCGACACCACTTCACAGCGGCAGCATCAACATCCGTGCAATGAAGCTCAAAACTCGCATGGTGATGCAGGTGTCTGGCCACCCTCCCCGCCCCGCATCCGAAGTCAAGGCATACAGAGCCTTCCAGGGTCCTTCCAACCCTGTCAAGAAGCGATATCACACTGATCGCGCCTCTGGCTCCGGTTGAAAGGAAGTGACCGGTCCCGTAACACGCTGCGGACCGGAAACAAAGATGAGGGGGAGGGCACGGAAAGCCCTCCGCAGATTCATGGTGTCCGGAAGCCTTCCACACCAATGTTTTCCAGCACCCCAGACCGGCTCTGAAAACGGCCCTTGCAGGTCTGAGAAGGCCTGTCCCCGCAAGAACGCTCCTCAGTGACACTGGGTTTTCCCGAGTGATGCCCGAGCGGTACGTCTCGCCCAGAGACATGAAAGCCCTCTCAGGAGAGTATGCCGGATTGCGTAAACGGGGCTTTGATAAAGCCTCCTCCACATGACTGAGCAGAGACAATGCGTCATGGACCCTTCCCGCCCGAAGGTGACGGCGTGACTCGGAAACTGCCAAGCCAAGCTGCCGTTCACTCAACATGCAGTAGTCGACGCCAACAGATGGCAGACCCCTTCCGGATGGAACTGACCTGAATGCCCGGTACGCCCGATAAGCGAGCCTGTAGAGTGGTTCGAAACGGCTGATTCGACTCTTCAGCCTTTTCCTGCGATCCATGGATTCACTTGACTGAAGCCTTAGAGAGGTTTCGGGCACACCGGCCATTCTCAGCGCTTTTGACAGCTCCGAAACGGTTTTGATCGAAGTGCTCCACTCGCCCCGACGGGTGATTATGAAACGAATCTCATCCACGCCGATATCACATGCCATTTTCCACGCCTGAGCAATGTGTTCGGGGTCGGAGTTGTGGTTGAAGAGGATGTACCGAAAGACCACCTGAGCTGCCAGGGGGTCGGCAGAAGCGGCTCGCAGGAAGCTCACCGCGCTTTGAAAGCTGCCCCCCACCCTGTACCGGGCGTAACTGCCCTGGTCAACCCCGTCCAGTGCAACATTCAACTGGTCAACTCCCGAGAGGACCAACTCTGTTGAGTAGGGGGCCTGGCCATTCGTACCCAGTGTGATGAACGCAGCGGGATAACTACGTCTGGCGATCCGGATCAGTTCGGGCAGTTCAGGGTTCAGCGTTGGCTCCCCATGACCGGAGAAATCGAAAGCCAGGATCCTGATCCCAGCCCTGGAGAAGTCGTTCAAAGTGCGGGTGAAAACCCCGGGAGAGAGCAGGTGCGGCGGCTCAAGAGCCTCCCTTTCCTCGGAAGAGGCGCAGGCAAGGCAGCGGAGAGTACACAGGGCGGAAGGCTCAACCTGCATCACACTGACCACTTCGGCGTTGAATATGGGAGCCCCTGTCATTGAAAGGCAAAGGCAGCCGGGGCATACCAGAGGATCGGGCAGTGTGTGGGCGCGAAGGGCTTTCGCAGCCCGGGAACACGGGCCCTCGATCCCGTAGACCCCTGACATGTCCGAGTTTTCGGAAGGGAGACGCAGAACCTTGTCGCTTCCCGCATCGTCCCAGCAGACGAACCTTCCGTTTGCCCGAAGGAAAAGGCTGTCGACTGTCGGGCATCTCATACGGTAGCAAAACCTCCGGTGCCAGAGGGATGATCGATTGCGCAGGAGCTCGATCAAGACCATTATAATACAGGTCCTGCGTATTCACAGCCAATCTGAAACACCCCTCAGCTTCACCCGAAAGGTTGCCATGACAGTTTTCCTGTTCCTTTGTGCGACGTCCTTCAAGGGTGTTGCAGTACCATTCGCCGTGTTCGAGTACGGGTTTTATGCAGAGGAGCCGGTCCAGGGCGTTGTTAGAAACACCACGGAATGGGCTGACCTTTTCGAGCGCTTCACCGTTCCCCCTGAGATCGGAATGCTTGAGTACCCACCGGTCTCTCCAGCTTTTGTTGACTTCGAAACGGAAATGCTCATCATACTGGGGCTTGGGAGATCACCCGATGTGGGGGCAGAAAACAATCCCTGCATCAGCATCGATTCGCTGATCCTGCGTGATGACAGCATGTTCGTTCATTTCAGCACAAGCGGTCCGGAGCCGGGCGTGTTTTCAACCCTGGGGGGGTTTGTCTACCCTTCCTGCACGGCTGTCATTGAAAGGACGGACGCGGTTCCCGTCTTTGTTCCTACCTCAGGTTACGGGATGTGATCTCTCCCAGCAGCCTGTTGTACTCCTGTTCCAGAACCGCAAGAAGAGCATCGGCATTGGCAAGATCGCCACGCCTCGCCTGGTTTTCGAGCCTTGCCGCCGCATCGGCCAGAACCTCGGCCCCCACGTTCAATGCCGAACCCTTGATTGTGTGGGCGAGGGCCCTTGCCTTCTCAGGCTCGTTCCGCGCCACCGATCCGGCAAGGTTCGTCATGCACTCGTCTGAACTGCCCAGAAAAAGCCTGATGACCTCCCTCACCGCGTCCATGTCGCCATCGAAGTCTTCAGTGAGCCTGGCGATGTCCAGGACATCACGTTGCGTCCGGCCCTCCCCGCCGGCAGATGATGGCCTGCGAACGATCCTTCCCGTCCACTTCTCCAGCACCGCCGAAAGGGTGTCAGGGGTCACGGGTTTTGCCACGTAGTCATCCATGCCGGCTTTCAGGCACTGCTCCCTGTCGCCCTTCATGGCGTTGGCTGTCATGGCGATGATCGCCACGGACGGATTGGCGGGCAGGCCCGCAGCGCTCCGGATCAGTTTCGATGCCTCGTAACCGTCCATTCCAGGCATTTGACAGTCCATGAAGACTATGTCGTAGGGGATCTGCCTGACCTTCTCCACCGCTTCCATGCCGTCCTCGGCCAGATCGGGTGTGTAGCCCAGCTTTTCGAGTATCCTCAGGCCGACCTTCTGATTCACGGGATTGTCCTCCACAAGCAGGATCCTTACCGCCCTTTTCTTCTCCTCGGCGATGGAGTGCCGTGTGACAAGGGAACGGGGCCCCTTTTCGGCACCCGCCCTGCCGTTCACCATAACCAGGCAGTCGTATAGCTGGGACTGTTTCACGGGCTTCATCAGGTATGCGCTGAATCCCATCTGGGACAACCTGTTGCCATCTCCGCGAACTCCCATGGAACTCATCATCACTAGTTTCGGCTTCGGAAGGCCGGTGTCCTGAAGGATACGCATGCCAAGCTCTTCGCCATCCATCCCGGGCATTTGCATGTCGAGGATGGCAATGCTGTAGGGGTTGCCCTGCTCCGCAGCCTCCCTCAACTTCATGTGGGCCGTGAAGCCGTCGGGCGCGGTGTCGAACGAGGTGTTCCACGACTCCAGAAGCAGGCAGAGAAGCCGTCTATTGGTGGAGTTGTCGTCGACGGCAAGGATGCGGACCCCGTCAAGCGTTCCCCCCGTGTAGCCGGACTGTCCTGTGTTTTGCTTCGAAAGGGGAAGGGTGAACCAGAACTCGCTGCCCGCCCCTTCCCTGCTCAGGAGCCCGAGTTTTCCGTCCATCAACCCAACCAGCTTTTTGCAGATGGAGAGGCCGAGCCCGGTGCCCCCGAACTTCCTTGTCGTCGTGGAATCCGCCTGGGTGAAGGCGCTGAAGATGCTGGCGTGCTTCTCCCGGGGAATGCCTATGCCCGTGTCCCTTACCGAGAACCTCAGCTTTACGGTGTCGTCTGTTTCCTCCTCCAGCGCCACTGTTACGCTTACCTCGCCCGCTGGGGTGAATTTTGCGGCGTTCCCCGTCAGGTTGACAAGGATCTGGCGAATCCGGCCTGGGTCGCCCACCAGCAGGGACGGCACATCGGGAGAGACCAGGCAGACGTACTCCAGACCTGTACTTTGAGCCTTGAAGGCCGCCATGTCGCTGACCTCGTCCATCATGCGGCGAAGGTCAAAGGGTATCGATTCGATCTCCATCCTGCCGGCCTCTATCTTGGAGAAGTCGAGGATGTCGTTAATCAGCGCCAGCAGAGCCTCGCCGCTAACGCGGACGGTCTCGGCGTACTCCCTCTGTTCAGGGGAAAGGTCGGTCTCGGCAAGAAGACCGGCCATTCCGATCACGCCGTTCAGGGGGGTTCGTATCTCGTGGCTCATGTTGGCCAGGAACATGCTTTTCGCCGCATTGGCGCTTCTGGCTTCCTCGGCGCTTCTCTCGGCCAACTCAAGGGCCTCTTCAAGTTTCGTGTTGGCCTTTTCGGTCTCGCTGACAGCCCTGCTCCGCGCTTCCTCCAGCTCGAGGTTGTAGACGGAGAAGGCCACATCGTCGGCAAGCTCCTGAAAGAGATGGAGTTCTTCGGAATCACTCTGAAGGGCCGAGGGGATTCCAACCGAGATCACGCCGAACAGGTTTCCCGAGTTTCTGAGCGCGGTGGTGAATGTCCTGCTGTCCGGGTCCAGTCCCAGCAGGGGGCAGCTCAGGCATTCCTGTTCCACGTTCCCTATCAGGATCACCCCCTGGCCACTGAAAGCCCTTTCTGCACAGGCATTCAGGCCATGCCCCCGAAAGAGGGTTTCAAGAAGTTCGAACCTTTCCTCCGGTATTCCTGCGCTTGCGAAGCGGTAGAAATCTCTGTCGCTGTCGCACAGGGCTATCCAGGCCGACCTGTATCCCCTGGTGGATATCAGAGCCTCGCACGTGCCCTTGATGAGTGAATTCAGATCCCTCTCTTTGGTTATCAGCCTGTTGACCTGCCGAACCGCCCTGAGGGCCCTGGTCAGGTGCAGGCTTTTCTTTCTCTCGTCCTCCAGAAGGGAGATATCGACCAGTGCGCCCACGGTTTCCACGTGAACTCCGGTCGAGTCAAGAACACGTGTGGAAACACCCAGCACCGGGATGCGCTGTCCGTCCCTTCCGATCAGATCATGAGTATGTGCGGTGAAGCCTCCCCTGGGCGGGGTGTCGGCATCCAGAATGATGGCGTGCTGGTCCGCGGGGATGAAATCCATGATCGACCTGCCCAGATACTCGCTCTCGGATGAGGCTCCGAGCATTTCAACGAGAGTGCTGTTCAGGAATGTGAACCTGTCATCCGGGGAGAGAACGGCGATCCCCTCCTGCACCGAGTTAAGTATCCTCACATACCTGTCCCTGGTGTCTATCAACTCGGAGATGTCGCGGATGAAACCCTCGAGCCCAACAGGATCGCCATTTTCGTCCCTGAGCAGCCTAGAGGTGGTTTCGGCATGGAAAGTCGAGCCGTCCCTCCGGTAAAGCACCTCCCTGAATCCCCTGACTATCCCGTCCCTGTGAATGATCTCAAGAAAGTCGTTCCGCATGCCGTCACGGGGGTAGAGGTCCTTTGATATGCTTATGCCTATCATGTCATCATGGCTTGCAAAACCGAACAACTCGGCGGTCCTGGGGTTCACTGCCTGGATGATGCCGTTCATGTCGGCCCTGTAATAGGCTTCTATCATGGACTTGAACACCCTTGCCAGGTCTTCCTGGTCCACCCCTATCCGTTTTTCAGTCATTCCCTCCAAACCTCCCCACCTTGCTGAAGCCACTCCCAATGATTGCGCAACCGCGCCATCAAGTAAACCTGGCGGGATTGCAGCCCGCCGGGTTTCTACCTATTGTCCCGACTCGGCGAACCCGAAAACAATCGTTGGGAGGCAACGCATGACAGAAGACCGATCCAAACCGTTTTCCACCGGGGGATTTTTCCTGGTGCAGCTCGCGATGATCATTCCCGTTCTGAACATCATACTCCTGCTGGTATTCGCCCTGAGCAACAGTACCAACATGAACCTTCAGAACTGGAGCCGGGCAATGCTCATCTTCGTGGCCATCGGGCTGCTGGTATCAATCGTGGCAGGTGTCCTTGGAGTTACGGTTCTGGGCGGGGCGCTCGAAGCCCTCAAGGGCATGCTCGAGAATGTGGACGTCCAGAACAACTTGATCGTTCCGAAGTAACAGAGAGTTCAGGGCATCACGGGCGGGGGTCTGACGGCTCCCGCCCTTCCCTATTACCATTGTATTTTGCCATCACGATACTGCAGCTGTGCATTGACAGTTTTATGCATGCGTACAATTATTGGCATTGCTTCCAACAGGAAGGCAACCGATTCGACATGCAGGAATGAAATTGGAGGGGATTTGATGAAAGCAGTGT
>Ga0351874_1044_pt1 | contig 31159 bp, 31 predicted proteins | sample BONcelFGM3001C13_FD_206790 | JGI IMG/M metagenome (GOLD analysis project Ga0351874, IMG submission 206790) | Enriched cells from coal bed in the Powder River Basin, Montana, United States - BONCAT cells FGM rep3 HSBNCT.FGM.300.1.C13 ...
TACACTTTATGAAGGTAATAATGACGATGTAAGAAATATTAAGTGGTTCTCTGTGGCAACCGGATATTTTACCAAATTCAATGTAGATAATAAAGAGAAATTCTTCCCGAAGATGCCTATGATAAAGCTATCTGAAATGTATCTCATACTTGCAGAGTGTTACCTCGGGAAAGATGACTTACAAGCTCTCACATACATTAACACTCTAAGGGATCATAGAATAAGAAACAACTCGCACTGGGGATATCTTACTATCGAGTATATCATCCAGGAGATAAAAAGAGAATTTATAGGAGAGGGCCAACTTTGGTATGCATACAAAAGGCTTAACACCGGAATACCTACCAGCAGCGGAATCATTGGAGTAGTTCCCCCAAGCGATAAGGTATTTGTCTTCCCGATTCCTTTGAAAGAGATAGAAACCGGCAACAGAAATTAAAATCTAGTAAATATTATGAAAATGAAAACAATACTGGCATATCTTACAATTTTGGCAACAATCTTTATTTCGGTTTCCTGCGATCAAAGTATCGATAACCTCTATAGAGATAAGGCCAGAATCCAGTTCAAATATTATACACTGGATTACAATAAAAAGATGATCTTCAACAACAGAACTACCTTCTCTTTTGGGATGAAAGGAGATGGAGTGGTTACAGATACAGCAAAAATAGTTGTAGAATTTCTGGGAACCCCTTCTGATGTTAGCCGTACTTACAAGATAAAAGTAGCTGCCGACTCTACAACAGCAGTCGCCGGCACACACTATAAAGCACTCTCCAATACTCAGACATTCGGTGCAGGTAAATTCACCGATACATTGAGAATTGTCGTTTACAGAGGGAGTCTGAGTACAAGTTTTACAAATCCGGAAGATAAACGCCTTGCTCTGGAGATGGAGCCAAGTGACGATTTTGACCTTGGAATGAAAGATGGCCTGAGGAGTTACCTCTATATAAACAACTATCTGTCTAAACCTATATGGTGGGACACCCCTTTAAGATATGACTATATAGGCTTTTATCACCCTAAAAAATGGAAAATACTCATCTCATTTAACAGCAGATTCTCCAATGCCGAGACCTGCCCTTTTGATATCAACAACGAAGGCAGACAATATTTTCAGGGGCTTGCCAACTATCTGAATGCTATTCCGACTTTCGACGATGAGACCGGATACAGGATCTATATAGACAGAATGGTTCCACAGAATTAATTCAATTTAAAAGAACAGAATATGAAACAAAAAAATATAATTTTATTAATTCTCGCTCTCTTTATTATGAATTCATGTTATAAAGATCTTGGGACAAGCGAGAAAGATTACAGAGAGATCAATGAGTTGGCTATTGAGGGAATTGACGAACAGTACTCAAAGGATGTCGATGACAGTTTAAAGATAAACCCTAAGCTGACCGGTACTCTTTACAGCGATACCAGCAAATTCAAATATGCCTGGGAGATTGACAATAAAATAGTATCTACAAAGCTAAATCTGAAAATTAAAGTTGATTTCCTTCCGGGAAATAAGATCTCCAGATTCATAGTTGAAGATAAAGAGACCACCATCAAGAAATACTTCCGTTTTAACCTCAATGTCTCCTCATCTACCGCCGGAAATCTTATAATGGTTTTGAGCAAATCAAAAGGGAAAGCAGAACTATCCTATTTAAGGTTAGATAAACCTGCAAACTGGGCCATTAACTACTTTGAACCAAGGTACGGAAAACCACTTGGAACAAATCCACAGAAGCTTGGTTTTGTTATGGTTGAAGCATCAAGAGTACAGTGCTATCCATTTGTAAACGGATTTGGACGTATTATGGTTATGGCCGATGATCAAATTTCACTGCTCGACAAGAGAACTCTCGACCCCGATCCAACCCCATATCTTACAGGAGAGGCATTTACAGGAATCTCATCTTACCCGCCACCAGATGTATCGGGCTACAAACCGGAATTTTTCCACGAGGGGATAAATATTTGGAGAAGTAATGCATATGGTACAGGTTTCCAACAAATGACCCAATTCAATCTGATCTCCGGAGGAGCTCTCTATTTTGCATCACTTGCTCCCTCTGTTTGGTCGCCAAGTTTCTATTTCAACAAGAAGAGTGTTTATGGCTCAAACGGTTATTTTTCATCATTTGGATATTATGACGATATGATTCCTACTGCCAACAACAACCTTTTCCAGCACGGATACACACTTGGCAACTTCATTGTATTTGACAAAGTTTACGGAAGATTTGCATACTCAAGCTATGCTACCAGCTATAGCATACCAACCACCAGCGTGAAAGCGTTTCCAGGGCACGATCTCATTTACGGATCGGCAACAAGCCAGTCAGGAACCTCTTTTGCCGTGTTAAAAGCACCCGATAACACCCTGAGATATATTCTTCTTGGCAAATCAGGATCCACATATTCGCTTGCCGGAGAGGTTGGCGGAGGCGCAGCAACAGCTGATTCAAGATTTTACAATATGAAGACATCACCATACCTCTTTTTCACTTCAGGTAATAAACTTTACAAGTATAACATTCTTGATATAAAATCGAATAGCACCCCATCTGAGAATAACGCTGTATTATCACTAACCTCTCTTGGTTACACTGCCGATGCAGTAATCACCAGCATTTTCGTTTCGCGTACCGAAATGACAATGATTCTGGGAGTTTCACGCTATGGAAGCGATAAAAACGGAAATGGTGACGAGAACAAGGGTGACATTCTTGTATTCGATCTTGATAAAGTTAGCCTTGGGTTGACTCTGAATAAGAAACATACAGGAGTTGCCGGAATACCTGTTGATGTACAGATAAAATATCAGACACACTGGAGGGATGGAAGATCTAACGGTGGCGTTAATCTGATGGACAACATTTAACCGGCATATAGCAATAAATCAAAGAATTATGAAGAAATATTATATACTGTTATTTATTCCGCTTTTCTTTCTTTCATCATGTATGAAGGACACAAGCGCATACCTGCCTCAATCCAAAAAAGAGGTAAATGTAGATAAGTTCAACCCCGATAATACTAATCCTGAAATCCCGGCAGGCTCCCTCTCTCCCGGTATCCATCAGGTTAGAATAAATGTGACATATAACGGAACACAAAGCGAAAGGAGATTCAAGTACTTTATGCCGGTATCAATCGACAAATCAAAACAGATCTCTCTAATCTTTAACTTCCACGGAAGTTACAACACAGGAGTCGATCCGCTTGAAGGTGTCTCAATGAGTAATCCAATATCACAACTTGCCATTAAAGAGAACTGTATTATTGTATTCCCTGCAGGCGAAGATACCGGATCGGCCGTTAACTGGCAGAACACAGATTATCATCTGCCGTTTGTGGACTCAATGGTTACGTACTTCAAAAAACACACCCCTATTCCGGATCAGAACAGAATTTACACCTGCGGACACTCAAGTGGAGCAATATTCTCTTTTGCCCTGGCATTTAAGCGTTCAGATATATTTGCCGCTGCTGTTCCGGTATCGGGACAAATGAAACTCACAACAGGAGAGGTCCCTCCAAGAGCAGTGCCTGTAAGGGCATTTAACGGTAAGGACGATAATACTGTTCTATACAGTGCGGCTCTGGATAATATCAACACCTGGGCAGCAACCGTTGGCGGATATTTTGCGTCTGATGCTATTGTTAGTGACACTCTCAAAATTGACAACTATAAACAATATCTGACAAAAGTATGGAGAGGAGCAAAGGCAGATATTGAGTTCTTTACAATTGTTGGCGAAGGTCACGGGATAAACTGGTACTACATTATGCCTTTGATGTGGAATTTCATGAACACCCATCCTAAAGGTGTTGTCTCAACATCTCTCTATGTAACATCTGAGTTGAAATCAATTGATGCTATGGAGGGACAAACATTTACATCTGCAATAAAATGTTCCGACGGTGCAACTGTAACTCTTTTAACTTCTCCATCTGACTGGACAGTTACATATGCAAACAAAGTTCTTACAGTTAAGGCACCAAATGATTTCTTTGCACCCACAACAATAAACAGAAAGAGTGAGATTAAAATCAAAGCCGAACTAAACAGCGCATCGGTAACAATCTCAATTCCGATATCTCTGAAAGCTCCAAAAACCTATTTTGAAATTGGAGATTTAGTTTACGACAGCAACTACAAACCTACAGGTGTGGTTTTCTGGGTAAATCCGGCAAATGTCAAAGAGGCAAAAATAATTGCTCTTGAACACGTAACAAGAAAATTCGGTCCGGTTGGCAGCACCTTCTTTACTCCAAATTTTGAAGATGGTTACGGGAATACTCTCGCTCTTATTGACAGAGTAAGGCAGGCAAATCTGAATCTGGATGCATCAACCAGTGCATTTATATATGCATATGAGTACAAAGCATCTCCGGGAAATACAATTGGGTGGTATCTGCCTGCTGTAGATGAACTTAAAGCACTGGATGCAAATCTGGCAACTGTGAATGCTGCACTACTTATGTATGGGACGGCTCTTCCGATAACCTCTACGGCCACATCATATCATTTGTCATCTACTTCAATAAACGGCGGAACGCCCACAGCTCCAAGTAAAAGGTTTTATACATTTGACTTCCATTCAAATCCAACATATCACGGATACTATATTTTAACAAATAGTGCCGATAATACCGCAGGATTTGTCTCAACCCGACCTGTTAAGAGGGTAACAAAGTAATTGATAAATTTTACAATGCTCATAAAATATGTTAAAACGAATAATATTATCTCTTCTGTTTGTTCTTCTGATTACAGCTGCCTCAGCTCAGGAAAAAGGCATTAACTTCTTTCACGGCAGCTGGGAGGAGGCAATAAATAAGGCAAAGAGTGAGAACAAATTAATTTTCATCGATTTCTACACCAAGTGGTGCGGTCCCTGCAAGACTATGTCCGATGAAGTTTTTGTTATAAAACAGATTGGAGATTTTTATAATAAGAACTTCATTAACATTAAAATTGACGCAGAGACTCCGTCCGGTGCTCCAATCGCTAAAACGTACAAAGTGGCTGTTTTTCCAACCTTTGCATTTGTAGATCCGCAATCACTTGAGCTGGTTCACTATTCAACCGGAAGGCAGGAAGAGGAGATCTTCCTGCTTACCGGAGAATCTGCCATTAAAAAGGAGAAACGCTCATCTTATCTCGAAAAGCTTGCAAATGAAGGTTCAAAAGATCTGTCATTCCTTTATGAATTTGCGGTTTACAATGCATCGAAGTGGAACAGGGAGGTTGCCGACAAATATATTGCAATGTATATTCGGGAGAGCGGTTATGACCTTCTAAATCCCGGTTTGTGGTGGTATTTCAACACCTTTGTCAAGGATAAGAGAAACATTCTTGCAGCAGATTTTCTCAATAACAGAGAAAAATACAGCACAGCTTATGGCGTAAAGAGAACAGATGAAATATTATTTTCTCTGTTCCGTTCAGTAAATGAAGCCGTGGAACTAGAGACAGCCCCCGAATTTCCGGGTAAAGAGTATCTGAAAAAGAAGTTATCTTTGAATCAGGCCATCCGTAATAAAGATTTTGCATTAGCAAAGAAGAAGATAGATGAAATTATAAGTAATCCGGAGGGCCGTACTGCAGATTTCTGCCGTGACATCAATTTTATGATCCGAATTCCGGGAGGAAAGTACGAAGATGAGGCTCTGGCACCGGAGCTTCTGGAGATCTATTTTATTTTAACCAGATACGCTGCATATAACAATCCGGACAGAAATGAGGGCTCAGTTCATTATAACTATGCTCTTTTACTTGAATATATGATAAAAAAGAGCAGAACTGAAGAGGCTTTGAAGTTGCTGAATTCGCCCGATAAAGGAGTTGGAGAGTACTCAATGAGGCCTCCCGGTCTGGAGAAAAAGCCGGTAAAAAGATAGCTACAGGGTCTCTTTAATACTTTTAACTACATTTTCAGATAGTATAACAAGTAGCATATAGTTGTATGGAGAAAGCTTTGAACGGAGATCCTTCAAAGCTCGCGAGATTCTGTACTCGACCGTCTTCTCCGAAATGGATAAATGAACGGCAATCTCTTTATAGGTCATCTGATTATACCTGTTCAACATAAATGTCTCCCGGATTGAATCCGGGAGCTCTTTTATTGCCTTGTTTATAGCATTTTCAATATCCTTTGAAATTATGAATTCCAGCGAGTTATCATCGTTAAGAGCGTGCTCGGAAATTGCATAACTCAAATACTCTTCACGCTTTGCCTCGTTGTATTTTAGCTCTACCTTTTTATGCCTGAGAGAATCAAGGCATTTATTTCTTGTAATTGTAAAAAGCAGTGAGTCAATCTCCGACTTTTTGTGTAAATCTTCAATATTGTAATCCCCCTCCCACAATTTTAGAAACACATCCTGAACAATCTCTCTTGACTCCTCTCTGTCCCTGAGATAATAAAAACAGAAATTGGTAAGTTTTCCGTGTAACCTTGTAAAAGTTTCGTGAAACAGTACCAACTCGCTTTTTTTCTCTTTCGAGAATGGTTTTTTTCTTTCATCCATACCTTTTACAAATATATTAAAAATATTTGCAAAAGTAAAGTGAAATTCCCTTTTGCTCAGTTATCCGTAATCAATGTGATAACCAGCTCTCTGTAACAAAAATCTTCTTGTTTGGATAATTAAAATAATAGTTGAATATATTAGAATTTGATTCAGATATTTTTTAATCCATCAAGCTCTTCCATCATATATTTTCATTAAATCTTTGTTACTGCCGTTCACACGTAGCTGAACAAACTTATATTTTTGATGTTTAAATAGCGGGTTCCGGCACAAAAAAAATGGACTAATGGTAGATAAGATTTTAAATTTCGATAACACTTACCTCTCTCTTCCTCAGATGTTTTATAGTATGGGTCAACCTTCTGTCGTACCAAACCCGGAGATTGTACTATTTAACGAGGAGTTGGGTCAAAATATATTCGGGGGCTCAACAAACCCTCAAGAGTGGGGTGAGTTGTTATCCGGAAACCGAGTACCGGAGAAGACAGCACCCTTTGCTCAAGCCTATGCCGGACACCAGTTTGGCCATTTTACAATGTTGGGAGATGGTCGCGCTATAGTAATTGGAGAGCACATTAACCCATTCGGGGAGCGCTATGACATCCAGTTAAAAGGGTGTGGAAGAACACCATACTCCCGCAGAGGAGATGGCAAAGCTACACTGGGTGCTATGCTTCGGGAGTATCTAATGAGCGAATCTATGTTTTATCTGGGAATACCAACATCAAGAAGTTTAGCTGTTATAAAAACCGGAGAAAAAGTTTACCGTGATAAAGCCTTTGATGGAGCTGTTCTTACCCGGCTTATGTCGAGTCATATTCGGGTGGGAACTTTTGAATATGCCCGGTATTATGGCTCCCCAAATGATTTGGAATCACTTTTAGACTATACGATTAAGCGTCATTTTCCATCTCTTTTGCAGAGCAAAAACCTCGCTGCCGGTATGCTGGAATATGTAATGAACCGTCAAATTGAACTTATAATAAACTGGATGAGGGTAGGTTTTATTCACGGGGTTATGAATACAGATAACACCTCAATCTCCGGTGAGACCTTCGATTACGGACCGTGTAGTTTTATGAATGCTTATGACCTGAATACGGTTTTTAGCTCAATAGATACCGGTGGGCGTTATGCTTTCGGTAATCAACCCGCTATAATCAAATGGAACATCGCGAAGCTTGCAGAGGCACTCCTACCCCTGCTTCATCCTCAACAAGACAGAGCCATTGAGATTGCAAATGAGATAATTGACAAATTTGACAATCAATTTACGGAGAAGTGGTATGCTATGATGTTTTCAAAAATAGGTTTGGTAAACCCCGCAACAGAGGATAGAGCTTTAGTAGACAAGCTGCTATCAGCAATGAAGAGCTCCGGACTCGACTACACAAATACATTCTCTGCACTTAAAAAAAGCATCCCCACCAAAGAGAGCCAATCCAAGCAATCCAGTCAATCCCATCAACCCAATCAATCCAATCAACCCAATCAACCCAATCAATCCCACCAATCCCATCAACCCAATCAATCCAATCAATCCCACCAATCCCATCAATTGGATCCCCTCAACTCCTGGATTACAAACTGGACCCGGCGGCTGGAGGAGAGCGAAGGGGGACTCTTAGCGGCTGTAGGTTTAATGGAAAAAACGAACCCACTCTTTATTCCCCGGAACTGCTTTGTAGAGAAGGCATTGGCCGGTGCAGATGAAAATGACTACACCCTCTTTAACCAACTTCTATCACTGGTAAAACAACCCTATTCGCTGGTAGAACAACCCTATTCGCTGGCAGATGATATTGAGAAATACTCTTCTGTACCCAATAATTACGACAAAAATTACAAAACCTATTGCGGGACTTAGTGTATCCCCGGGAGTTTTTTGTATTTTGCACATATTGTGATATATAGCTCTAGTCAACTACATACAAAACGTTAAATCTTAGGAATTATATCTTTGAACTACAACTAATTACAAAAAACTCCCAGGAATGACATATGGTGAGAATAGAAAAAATTAACGAAAATAAGAAGCACTTTCTTGATCTATTATTGCTGGCAGATGAGCAGGAGAGTATGATTGATAAATATTTGCCGAGTGGAGATTTGTTTGCCCTATATGATAACGAATTGAAAAGTGTTTGCGTTGTTGTGCAGGTAGATAGCGAGACCTGTGAGTTAAAAAATATTGCGACATACAACTGGTAGATATGATCTATCTTAAAAAGGATCTTTATCTGCATATAGAAACAAAGCATAGATTTTAAATATTTATTTGTAAATTTATAGGCCTTTGAAACTTAATCCTAAAATAGGATCTCATAATTTAAAAGTTATATAAAGGGAAAAGCCGAAAACCCTTCAAAAAGAGTAGGCAAGGTTCAATAAATTTATAGTAATGAAAAGAGTTATTGTGCTTTCTGTATTATTTGTGTCAATAAACTTATTTGCACAAACCAGGCCCACAATTGAATGGGTTTCTATCCCGGCCGGCTCATTTTATATGGGCAATCCCGGAATAAAAGGGGATAGTTATAAAGATGCCCCCCGGCATCAGGTAACACTTAGCGCATTTAAAATGAGCAAGTATGAAGTAACTTTTAACCAGTACGACCTGTTTTGTGACGCAACCGGCAGGAAAAAGCCTAATGATCACGGTTGGGGTCGAGGCAATCGTCCGGTAATATTCATCACCTGGGATGATGCTGTTGCATTTGCAAGATGGGTAGGAGCACGGCTGCCAACCGAAGCAGAGTGGGAATATGCCTGCAAAGCAGGAACCAGCACTCCTTTCAATACAGGTAGCAATTTGACCACAGAACAAGCCAATTACAACGGGACCCTACCATATAAAGATAATGCCGCCGGAGAAAACCGGAAAAAAACATTACCGGTTGGCAGTTTTGAGCCAAACGCCTGGGGTTTGTACGATATGCACGGTAATGTAAGAGAGTATTGCAGTGATTGGTATGGAGCCTATTCAACATCGCCACAAACCAACCCTAAAGGGCCGTCTACAGGGGCTTTCCGTGTGACCCGCGGAGGTAGCTGGGACTGGCCAGCCGGCCATTGCCGGAGCGCCTATCGTTCAATGGACAATCCAATTACTCCCGTTCACTGCGTCGGTTTCCGTTTAGTATCTATCAAATAAAGTATCTAATTTCTTTATTCATCTGAATTAGATTTTTTGCCGCGACACCTATTGTCCGGGGCGGGCTCTAAGTTTATATGCAAGGTCCATAACCATTGCCAAAATCTCCCACAATGCGGAGAATAAAATGCACTTTTACTGCATTATTTGCGGAGAATATTTTGATATGCGGAGAATAAACTCTATTTTTACCGCATAATAAGCGGAGATAAAAGAGATGTACCTATACAATAATCAAAACTGGCCTATCTTTAGTTGGAATAGTGAGAAGCTGTTATCCTTACTTTCGTATGTACGAAACCAACAAGGAAAACTCATTGGGAGAATGGGTGCATTGGGCTTTGAACTTCAAAATGAAGCAAATTTAGAGGTGTTGACCACAGAGATTATCAAATCTACAGAAATTGAAGGGGAGATTCTAGACAGGGCACAAGTAAGGTCTTCTATCGCAAGAAGATTAGGGCTAGATGTTTCGGGATTGGTTTATTCTGAACGGAATGTTGATGGAATTGTAGATTTGATGCTTGATGCTACTAAAAATTATGACAAAGAACTGACAAAAGAACGACTTTTCAGTTGGCATTCAGCACTTTTCCCTAGCGGGTATAGTGGGATGCATAAAATAGTTACCGGAAATTGGAGAGACGATTCCACAGGGCCAATGCAAGTGATTTCCGGAGTTTTAGGAAAAGAGAAGGTGCATTATCAGGCACCGCCGGCAGCTCAACTTGAAAACGAGATGCGAATTTTCATTGACTGGTTTAACTTAGAACAGCAACTTGATCCTGTTTTAATGGCTGCCATTGCACATCTGTGGTTTGTGACACTTCACCCTTTTGAAGATGGAAATGGAAGAATTTCCAGAGCTTTAAGCGAAATGTTGCTGGCTCGTTCAGACGAACAATCATTCCGTTTTTACAGTATGTCTACACAAATAAGAAAAGAGCGTAACTCCTACTATGACATACTGGAAAAAACTCAAAAAGGTAATCTGGAGATAACAAGTTGGCTCGAATGGTTTTTGAATAGTTTATTACACTCCATTGAGAGTTCAGAAAAGCTGCTGGGAAAAATTATTTATAAACACGAGTTTTGGTTAAGACACTCAAAAGTTACTATAAACGACAGACAGAGAAAAATACTCAATATGTTAATGGAAGATTTTGAAGGAGTGCTTAATACAACAAAATGGGCAAAAATCGGGAAATGTTCCCAAGACACGGCACTCCGTGACATTCAGGATTTAATTGAGAAAGGTATTATGACCAAAACCGAACAAGGTGGACGAAGTACAAACTATGAGATGAAAGTATTCACTTATGAATCCAAGAGTTGAGAAGAAGATAGCAATAAAGTAATAACAAAAGATATGAAAAAAATTATTCTAATTTCAATAGGCGTTTTAACACTAAATTTATTGACTAATAATGCAATGGCTCAATCATCTAACACACATTACAATTCTGATACTCTTTGCATAGTTTGGACAAGTGGAGACCCGGATGTGGCTATGAAAATGGTTTTTATGTATGCCAATACAGCCAAAAAAAACAGATGGTTTGATGAAGTGCATCTTATTGTTTGGGGACCATCTGCTAAACTTGCATCCGAAAATAAAGAAATTCAGGAAACATTGGTGAAAATGGTCGAAAATGGTGTAAAAATTGAAGCTTGTAAAGCTTGTGCCGACCAATACGGGGTATCACAGAATCTTAAATCTTTAGGAATAGAAGTAAAATATATGGGCAAGCCACTAACAGAGATTTTAAAATCAAATAAAAAGCTAATGACATTTTAACTGTGTCAACAATTCTGTAATCGCCAATACGGGCAGAGCTTTGCAATTTATCAATTAGATGCGTATTTTTTTGCCGCGACACCTATTGTCCGGGGCGGGCTCTACATTTGAAATTAAAAATGTTTAGCTTTTTAACCTTTTGCCTGATTGTATTGATAATCTTGATTTTCGCACTGGACCGGGTTGCAGATGGTGTGATAAAAATTTTGATTACTGTTATTGAGTTTATCGTGAAATTGATAAAAAAAAATTAGATTTACTAAAAATAGATAGCTATGTCTAAACGCGAATCTTTGACCAGATACAACCTTATAATTAACCGGCTTAGAAAGCACCCGGCTACATTCAAAGAGATTTTTGATATGCTGGAGAGGGAGTCCGAGTTGCAGGATAATAACTTTACCATATCTAAGCGAACCTTCCAGAGAGATTGCAGGGATATATCAACTCTGTATGATATTGAAATCAAATATGACAGTGCAACCAAGAGCTATTTCATTCAATATGACGATCAAACTGACGTGAGTGAGCGAATTCTGGAGGCGTTTGATGTGTTTAATGCATTGAAATGCAGCGATAAACTATCTGCATATATCCACTTTGAGAACAGGAAACCAAAGGGTACAGAAAATCTTTACGGATTGATCCATTCAATAAAGAACTGTCTAACTATCTGCTTTAATTATGAGAAGTATAGTGATCCCGGGGTTTTTAACAGATTTGTTGAACCTTATGTTCTCAAGGAGTTCCGCAACAGGTGGTATTTAATTGGGAAAGATTGCAAAAACAATAACGTAAGAACATACGGTCTGGACAGACTTACCAATTTAGAGATAACCAAGAAAAAATTTGAGTATCCCCAAAATTTCAATCACGAAACTTACTATAAAAATTGTTTTGGGATAATAAGCCCCAAAGAGATTATCCCCGAGCGGGTTATACTATCTTTTGATGTAGAGACTGGCAAATATATCAAATCTATGCCTCTCCATCATACTCAGCAAATATTGGAAGATAGTGATCTCGAACTTAGAGTTCAACTGACCGTATGTGTTACTTATGACTTGATTGTAGAGATTCTCTCATATGGAGATTCCGTTAAAGTTATTGAGCCCAAATCGCTGGTAAAAGAGGTTGTAGGTTCATTAATTAGATCAATTCGAAGATACCGCGACACAAATTGACGTACCGGACATTTAGCTTTGAGTAAAAATGCTAAATGCAAAATCTTACCACAAAACAACTACTAAAAAGTATTGACATTATCTTCCGGGAATCCCGAAAGATGATTGAGGATGAGAATATTTTTGATTTGCCGAACGATAATCTGCTGGCCATTCAAAACTATTTTGGAACTACCAGAAGAGAGTCATTTATTCTTGCCGTTATTTTTGTAATGAGCTTCGACGAGTCAAAAATAAGCATCTCCAGTTTAACAGAGTTTTTCCCGAATAATACTACAAATATCCTCTTATTCCGTAAAGAGTTGGAGTCACTTACTGGCAAAGGCATTTTCAGAAAAACAGGTGAAAATAAAAACGAAGAGCTCTTTGGTGTAAAATACTCTGTGAAACAGAGCATTATTATTGATATTCTCGACGGCAAACCGTTTAATGTGACTGGGGATACAGAGCCGGATATCTACTCGTTATTAGAGAGGATAAGCAAGGTCATTGATGAGAATGGAGACTCCTGCGGTGAGACTGAGATTGTGTGTAGTTACATATTAACCATTCTTGAAATAAATAGAAATATCCCATTTATCAATGCAGTAATGGAGCTGAATCTCAAGATAGATTATACTGCCATCTATCTATATGTTATATGGGCTTCGCTGGATCGTAACCTGGATGCAGAGGCAAACATTTTGCTTTACTCACTTTACAACCAATCATCTACAAGAATAAGAGTTATGCAGAGTATTCGTGATGGTAGTAACGATCTAATTTCCAGGGGCCTCCTGGAGATATCGGAAAATGATTTTTTATCTGATCTCTCTCTTAAGGTGACTGAGTTAACAATAAATATGGCAAAGGAGTTTGGAATCAAACTTAAATCAAAAGCAAAATCTGCACGATATACGATTAAGCCGGAATCTGTAAAAGAGAAACATCTCATATTCAACGAGAACGAGATGCAGCAACTGAGCACACTCAAGAATTTACTCAAAGAAGATTGTTTCGAAAACACTCAAAAGAGACTTTCGAACAGAAACTTGCCCGAAGGTATAACGGCTATTCTGTATGGTGGCCCTGGCACCGGTAAAACAGAATCTGTACTTCAGATAGCCAGGGAGACAAACAGAGAGATTATGAAGGTAGATATCAGCCAAACAAAATCTATGTGGTTTGGAGAGAGTGAGAAGGTTGTAAAAAAGATATTCAGTGAATACAAACTTTTTGTAACCGAGAGTGAACGCACTCCTTTACTTTTTATTAATGAGGCAGATGCGCTAATATCCAAGAGACACGAGGCCTCCTCTTCCAACACAAGAAATACCGAAAACTCAATTCAGAATATCCTTCTGGAGGAGCTTGAGAATTTCAACGGGATTCTTTTAGCAACAACCAACCTAATCGGAAACCTGGACAGGGCCTTTGACAGAAGATTTCTGTTTAAGATTCGCTTCCCGGAACCAAATGTAGATATAAGGGCCAAAATCTGGAAGGTAAAGAACCCTAATCTAACCGATCTTGAATGCTGCAGATTGGCAAAGGATTTCGACTTCTCCGGAGGTCAAATAGATAATATCATTAAAAAAATGGCCATAGAAGAGGCTATCTACGGAAAGGAGTTCTCAATTGAGAATATAATTGAGCTGTGCAACTCCGAAACTTTTGTCAGAATAAAGAGCATCAACAAAATAGGATTTTTGAAGTACAGGTAAGGATTATGGAAAAAATTAAGAGCAAACTAAGATACTACCTACCTAAAAAATCAGATAAATATTTGGGTAACATATGTAATTATCATATCTTTATGTTATCTAGAAAGGTTTAAAATTCCACAAAAAATCAGGAATAAATACTATTGTTATATAAATCTTAATATTTACGAGATTTGAAAAAATTAACCTAATATCAATATACCATGAAAAAAGAAATTAAAGGAACATTTTTATCACTTAATCCAAATGCTAAAATATTTGAAGAAATTAAAATTCAGCAACCTAAATGGTGGCATTTGATGTGTAAAGACAAGGAATTATACATAGATATTCGTAAAGACAACTATATTAATATTTATTATTCCGGAGGTTCCGTTGCTAATATTCATTACTCCAATGGTTTTGTGGCTAAAACTCATCAAAAATATTTTGGCGATAATAAACCTCGTGGAAAAACAAAAAAAGGGAGAGATGTATTTAAATATGATAATCTTGATTTAGAAAATTTTAACGAAAGTACAATTTTGGGAATTAAAAAACACATCACTAAAGATTATTCACGACACATCAATGGTGAAAAACCATCTGAGAAATGGATTCAAGGTAAATTGATATTGGAAAATCCTAATTATATAGACTCTGAATTTCAGTTCAATCAAGATACAGAGATTGGGAAATTAAGAATTGATCTAGTAGAATACTCCGAAGGCACATTAACATTTATTGAATTAAAAGGAATTTTTGATGGACGTTTAAGAAAAGATATAATGCGCAACTCAAAAATTCCTGAAATAATTGAGCAAATGATTAAATATAAGATGTTTATAAATAAATATGAACCCAAAATAATTGAATATTATAATAAACTCATAGAGATTAAAAGGACCTTAGGCTTGGGCACTATCGAAAAACCAATAATTAAGCTCAATAAAAATCCAAAACTTATTATTGCCAACACATATAAAAAAATAACAAATGATCGTGAAAAAAGAATTATGGATATAAAGAATCTTTTAGAAAACTATAGTATTGAATACGAAATAATCTAATGAGAATAACAATCCATAGAGGTTACGACCAAATTGGAGGTTGCATAACTGAGATTGCGACAGACAGGACCAGAATCTTAATAGATCTTGGTCAAAATCTCCCCGATGGAGAAGGTGTTATTACAGACAATCTTGCGAGTTATGAAGCAATTGAAAGGATAACAGCAAATGTTGATGCAATCTTTTATACCCACTATCACGGAGACCATTTTGGTCTTTTTCATTTCGTTTCAGATTCTATTACCCAATATATTGGTAAGGCAGCAAAGAGGGTTGCATTATGCAAGCACCAACAACTTAGCCATATAAAAGGTCGTGAAGTAGTTTCTGCATTTGAGATTGCCAAAATTGAACAAATGAAAACGATTGAACCAAAACAAGTTATTGTGGTTGGCGATATTAAGGTAATACCTTATTTTGTAAGTCACTCTGCGTATGATGCCTATATGTTTTTGATAGAAGCAGACGGAAAACGAATTTTACATACGGGAGATTTTCGAGGTCATGGGTATTTGAGTAAAGGACTTCTGCCAACAATTAAGAATCATATATTAAACCGAAACAACATAGATTTCCTCATTACAGAAGGGACAATGCTTGATCGATTAGACGAAAGAGTTCTGCACGAAAATGAGTTAAAAACAGAGGTTATTGAACTTATGAACCAATACAAATATGTTTTTGTAATGTGTTCTTCAACAGATATGGAACGATTAGCAACTTTTTATGCCGCAAATAAAGAAATAGGCGATAGACCTTTTGTATGCGATGATTTTCAAAAGAGAATCTTAGAGATATTTTCAGATACAGCAGGAAAAGAGAGCCCTTTATTTGATTTTAAAAGCCCTTACGAATTTTGGAAAGAGAATAAGAAACTATTTAGTTGGATGCAAGAGAAAGGTTTTTGTATGCTAATTAGAGCTACTGATAAATTCTATGATTACCTGGACTTTATTATGCCTCTTATTGACAGTAGCAATACTCTAATGATTTATTCAATGTGGAAAGAGTATATAAACCCTCTCAGTATTCACGCAAACAAACGTTATATAGACTTAGTAGGGAAATTCCATTATGTAAAAAATATTCATACAAGCGGACACGCTTCGGCTAAGTGTCTAGCAGAAATTTGCAGTATTGTCAATCCAACGTTAGGCATCATTCCAATTCATAGTGAAAACTCTTCCGACTATGAAAAGCTACCAATTAAAAGTGAACTAAAAGAGAAGATCATAACAAAAAGCACAATAATTGAAAATTTTGTTATTGAAATATCGAAAAACAAAATGTTAATCTAATCTACTTATAATCTTTAATTAAACAGATAGTGCTATTGGGTAAAGAAAAAATTATCTTGAGCAATGCCTCCCAATTTAAATAAGGTACCGCTAAAAACTTTTGTTTCGGGGCTGATAGTAATTTATCCATTCTTTTGTTTTTTTGCGGGGTATTTGTAAATTTTACACAAATAAATTTGGGTATTAAAAATCTGTGATTACCTTTGTGTAATATTTACAAATACCTAAATTATAACCGCTATGAAAAACCAGCCTAAAGGAACCAAATCTGCAGCAAATCAACCTAAAGCAAAGCCCGCAAAACCTAACACTGCTCCTAAAGATGAGGAGAGTATCATCAAACAGGTATACAACCTCATCATCCTGGACGAGAGTGGGTCAATGAGCAGTTGCGCGGGAGCATCTGTCGCCGGCTTTAACCAAACCATACAGACAATAGCATCTGCACACAAAGAGGATAGCCAGAGGGAGCAGCTTGTGAGTTTTGTAACTTTTAACACGGAATCTGTTAAAAGGCATAACTGGTGCGAACCTATAAGTCAAATCAAGAAGATGTCGTTAAAGAGTTTTAACCCGAATGGTAGTACGCCTCTGCTGGACACAATCGGGATTATGGTTAGCAAACTTGAACAGGATATTCTAACAAAATCGCAATACATTGTGCTGGTTACAATTATCACAGATGGCTACGAGAATGCCTCATCATTGTACACCGTAGGAAATATCCAAAAACTAATATCCCGCCTCAAAGAGGGCAACTGGGTTTTCACCTACATTGGGGCAAACCAAAATGCAGAGGAGGTTGCCTGCTCTCTCTCCATAGACAACTCTGTTGGTTTTGAAAGTGACGAAGAGGGGAGCAAGCAGATGTACTCAAATGTTAACGAAAGTAGAACGATGTTCTACAATAAAATTAAAGAGAGCGCATCCATTGCAGATCTCAAAAAGGGATTTTTCGAGTCTGAGACGGAGTCTTAACTATTTTTGTTCTATTTTTGTGTAATTATTACAAAAATAGAGCGAGATGGAAGGCAAGTTTACCTACGACTATCCAAGAGCGGCGCTTACCACAGATTGCGTCGTTTTTGGATTTGACGGAGAGAATCTAAAAATTCTCCTTATAAAGAGGGGGATAGAGCCATACCAAGGCAAGTGGGCTCTCCCGGGAGGCTTTATGAGAATAGAGGAGACCACAGATCAGTGCGCCCAAAGAGAGTTAAAGGAGGAGACAGGGGTATCAGGAGTATTTATGAGGCAGATCCAGACTTTCTCTTCGCTCGACAGAGACCCGCGCGGAAGAGTGGTATCTGTAGCCTACTACGCCCTTATAAACCCTACCCTATTTAACAGTATAGAAATTACCGCCGGAGATGATGCTGCAGATGCCAGGTGGTTTAACCTTGAAGATGTTGTTAGTGTTAAGTTTCTGGCGTTCGACCATCAAATAATCATCGACACAGCCATAGAGAAGCTAAGGCAGGAGATTCGCCACTACCCTATCGCATTTGAGCTGATGGATGAACGCTTTACCATTAAACAGCTCCAAACGGTATATGAAAGCATCCTGGACAAGAGATTCGACCGCGGTAATTTTCATAAAAAGATGGTCGGAGTATCTGCAAATTCCATCGAATTTAAGATGGAAGTTAATAATGTAATGGAAGATATTTTATACTACAATCGACCACGAAAAGAGCTAAAGAAAAACACCGGAATCCTTATAGACACCGGCGAAGTGGTGAGCGGCGTAAAACATAAACCTGCTAAAATTTACCGCTTCGACCGCTACCGTTTCGAAGAGCTCGTAAGGAATTCCGATTTTACATTTGATTTCTAGCTCCCGTCCCTCACAAAAAACCTCCAAACATTTGGCAGATAACGCTATAAAGTATAACTTTACTCTGCGTATCAACGGAAACCGATATCCACTAAGCACCCCTGGCTTCAGGACTCACACACAAGTAACCTTAAACGCACTTTGTTCCATATATAAACAAGTTAGCGGTCAGTGTAAAAAGAAAACTATGAAAAAAAAACTAATATGCCTGATATATTCATAAATAAGTCTGAATTCTATCTGAGAATTTCCGAAATATTAAAATCTGCCAGAAATAAGGTTGCGCAAGCTGTTAACAAAACAATGGTCGAAACCTATTTTGAAATAGGGAGATTAATAGTTGAAGAAGAACAAAAAGGTAAAGGTAGAGCTGAATATGGAGAGCAATTAATTGAAACCCTTTCAGAAAAACTATCTTTCGAGTTTGGGAAAGGCTATTCATCCACTAATTTAAAGCAGATGAGAAGCTTCTATCAAATTTACACAAAAGGTCAGACAGCGTCTGACGAATTCAGTTTGAGTTGGTCGCATTACTTGAAATTAATGCGAATAGATGATAAAAATGAAAGAAAATTTTATGAAATTGAAGCGTTTAAAAACAATTGGAGCCTCAAAGAACTTCAAAGACAATATGATTCTGCTTTATATACCAGATTAGCACTCAGCAGAGATAAAGATAAAGTTTTAGAATTGGCTGAAAAAGGATTAGTTGTTGAAAAGCCAAAAGATGCAATTAAAGACCCTTATGTTTTAGAATTCATTGGATTACCGGACAAATCAATATATTCAGAAAGTGATTTAGAACAAAAGTTAATTGATAAACTAGAAAATTTCTTACTAGAACTTGGAACTGGATTTACTTTTGTTGCGAGACAGAAAAGGATCACTTTTGAAGAAAAAAATTTTCGTATTGACTTGGTTTTTTACAACAGAATTTTAAAGTCATTTGTACTCATAGACCTCAAAATAGGCGAATTGAAGCACCAGGACATTGGGCAAATGCAAATGTATGTAAATTATTTCGACAGGGAAATTCGCCTTCAGGACGAAAACAGAACTATCGGACTAATTCTCTGTCAAGACAAAAGCGAGTCTGTTGTAAGATATACTCTTCCTGAGAATAATGAACAAATATTCGCAAGTAAATATCAAACTGTACTCCCAAGTAGAGAAAAACTGATTGAATTGATTGAAAGTAAAGACCAAAAATAATACCGACCGGATAACAAGCACTATATGTTACCCTATCGGGCAAACACATAGTGCCCAGCCGATAGGTGCAACGCAGGCAGATTCTTAATTAATAATTTTATATGGCATTTGATATTACTAAGTCGCGGGAAATAATAAATATAATGGAAAATTACATCGCTTCCATTAGACCTGAACCTAAAATCAGACCAAAGCTTGATATCGGCTTTGAGCTGACAGATCAAAGTGTATTTTTATGCGAGATTAGACCTAAATGGAATAACCCACAGGAAATCCAGAGGCACGCATATGCAAAAGCAACTTTTGTTCAAAGTAGAAGTGTCTGGAAAATATTCTGGCTGAGAGCAAACTTAAAGTGGTATCCATATGATCCTAAACCTACAGTAAAAAACTTGAACGACTTTTTGAAAATTGTTGATGAAGATGCTTATGGATGTTTCAAGGGATGAATTGTGAAAACTCTTGAAACCCGCAAAGAACATATTGAGCGTTTATCAATCGAAATAATGGAGGGAAAGAAAAGACCCTGCTGTTGGCCTAAAGAATCACCTTCTCTTTTGCTGAGGGAAAGAAGTTTGAAGATAAATATTCTTTGCTAAAGGGAGAAGGGAACAAAACCCTCAACTTAAGAATCAGTAAAACTGATGATTATAAAGATGAAATATTACAATACTACATTGAGCAAGCGATAGGTTAGCAAGAAGATATTTATTGCTACAAAAACTTTAAATGAGTTGTTTGAGTCCACAACCCTTGCCAAGGTCCCCCTTGATATAGAATTCCTAAAAGTTATTAAATTTAAATAGTTTTAGGAATTTTAACTATCTTACATTATGAAAATAATAGCACTACTCTACACACCAACACTAAAACAACAGACATTGTTATAGATATTCGAAACAATAATTTATCCAAAGCCAAATATAATTTTTGTCATGCGAAATCTTGATCTTGAAAATTTAAAGCGGTTACTGATTTATTCAATTATCAGTATTCAGGTAGTATTTTTCAATAGTCAGTTAACGATTGGGCAGGAAATTGGTTATCCGATTATAAGAAACTACACTTCAAAAGAATTTAAAGGCGACCCTCAAATTATCTGTTCAATTCAGGACGACAGGGGAGTAATGTATTTTGGATCAGATAAACTAATTGAGTACGATGGCGTATCGTGGCGCGATGTTTCTTCTAAAGAAATTGTATGTGCCTATGATTTAAAAAAAGATAAAAATGGAAAGATCTATGTTGCAGCTATTGATGAATTTGGATATCTGACTCTTGATAGTAAAGGGAATACTACCTATGTAAGCCTTACTCATTTGCTTCCTGATGCGAAAATCAAGCTGGGAATTTTAACATCGATTGCCATAACAACCAGAAATGTCTATTTTCAGTCACTCGAATATACTCTACAGTATTCTCCAAAAAATGGTGAAGTGTCTGTATTTCACGCCGAAAATGGTGATGCCTTTAACGGTTTTATTGAATACAAAGACAGCTGTTACGTAATATCAAAGAAAAATGGAATCCAAAAGATTGAAAACAATCAATTAAAATCTATAAGACAATCTGATTTTTTCGACCACAAATCCTTTAGTAAAGTATTGCAAATTAAAAATTCAACGTTTTTAGTCACTAACGCAGATAAAGGAGTCTATCTTTTTAATCCGGAGAAAAATGTGAACCCACGACAAATGGGAGAACAACTAAATAATTTCTTATCTGACAATAGACTATCTAGAGGATCAATGTTGTCAAACGGAAACTTCATTCTAGGATCAAAAAATAAAGGAGCAGCGCTTTTCGATCCTGAAGGTAAACTTCTTCAGCAGTTTAGTGAAGATAACCAATTACAAAACAACTTTATTTTTAGCACATATGCGGAGTCCGGCAATAATATTTGGATGAACTTAAACAATGGAATAAGTAAAACCAGTCAAAGTCAGGATTTAAGTTATTGGAATAAAACCTCTGGACTTAAAAATAGTGTTGTGTCGATTTACCGATATAATGGAATCATATATATCGGCACATTCGTGAAAACTTATTATATCGACAATAAAAATAAGATTAATGAAGTCAAAGGCATACCTGATGGCATAGTTTGGTGTTTTCTTGAGCCAACCCAAAATAAATCGTTGTTGGTGGGAACAAAAAATGGGGTTTACCAAATAGACCCAAATAAAAAAGTTTCTTCGGTATTCAAAGGCAGCCATGCAATGTTTCTTTATCAATCAAAAGTTAACCCAAACAGGTATTTTAGCAGCGATGACGAATCTTTTATCTCCTTTCGATTTGAAAATAATAAATGGATATTAGAAGGTCGTTGGAAGGGAATAAAAGACGATATAAGACTTATTCAGGAGGACGAAAATGGAGAATTATGGATTTGCACTTTTATGAATGGGCTTATAAGGGTTACTCCAGATTACAACAACATAACAATTCCCAGAAGTGTAAGATATTATAATCAAAATAAAGGACTTAAGACTTTGATGCCCTTGTCAATTTCCGAGATACGAAACAAATTGGTTGTCAATACTGCAGATGGTTTTTATGCGTACAACAAGGTTACCGATAAATTTGAGCCCTATTGTGAATTTGGCAAACCATTTTGTAACGGCGATCGTAGTATACTTTACTCACAGGAAATGCCAGATGGCAAAATCTGGGTTTGTCCTTCCAATAATGAAACTGCGGACATTGGTTATTTGCAACCCAACCCCAAAGGTGGTTACGATTGGATTTATAAGCCTTTCCGTCTTTTTCCCCATTTTAGCCTTGGAGTTGTGTATATCGAACCAACCGGTATTGCCTGGTTTGGTGGAATCGAAGGTGTATTTAGGTACGACCTGAACAAAGACACAAAAGATTATTCTCAAAAATTCAATTGCCTGATAAGAAATGTTACCTGCGGACAAGATAGTGTCCTGAATATTGGTCCCGACAACGAAAAGAACTTTGCTAAATTATCTTACAAATTCAATTCTATGAAATTTGAATTTGCGGCGCCTTTCTTTGATAACGAGGACCGCACGTTGTATAGCTATAAACTAGAAGGGTTTGATAATCAATGGAGTGAATGGAGCCGGCAAACCCAAAAGGAGTACACGTACTTACAGGAAGGTGAATACAAATTTATGGTGAAAGCCCTCAATATCTATGATGTTGAGAGCGAAACAGCGACTTTCCAGATTAGGATACTTCCTCCATTTTACAAGACTTGGTGGGCTTATCTCGCTTATTGTATCGCAATAGCATTTATTATTCATGGTATTGTACGTTTGAATATGATCCGCTTGAAAAAAGAGAAGCAAAAATTAGAAGAGATTGTCAAGCAACGAACATCTACAATTGAAGAACAAAAAGAGAAACTTGAGATAGCTAATTCAACGAAAGACAAGTTTTTTGGTATCATTGCTCACGACTTAAAAAGCCCTTTCAACTCCATCATAGGATTTAGCGAAGTGCTTATAGATCAAATAAAAGAGAAAGATTACGAAGGGATTGATAAGTATGCAAGGATAATAGGGCAATCTTCACAACGGGCCATGGATTTGTTGATGAATCTGTTGGAATGGTCGCGTTCACAAACCGGAAGGATGGAGTTTAATCCCGAAAACTTTGAATTGGTGGATTTGATCGACGAAAACAAGGTCCTGTTCGATGAAATTGCAGCTCAAAAAGCTATCACCATCAAAAAAGTACTGCCACATAACTTAGTCGTTTTTGCTGATAAGCCGATGATCAGCACAGTACTCAGAAATTTGATCTCCAATGCCATAAAATTTACCAGACAAGATGGCGAGATCATAATTTCGGCGGAGAAAAGAGCAAATGAAATTTTTATTTCGGTGTGCGACAATGGAGTGGGTATTTCAACAAGGAGGATTGATAACCTTTTTCGGCTCGACAAAAGCGAGTCAACCACCGGAACAGCCAAAGAACAAGGTACCGGCCTGGGCTTGATCCTCTGCAAAGAATTTATCGAAAAACACGGTGGCAAAATCTGGGTAGAAAGCGAAGAAGAAAAGGGTTCTGCTTTTTATTTTACGCTGCCATACCACGCTGATCCGGTGAAAGAAACAATTGTTTAGTAACTTGCGACTTCTAATAAAAAAGATATGACGATTTGACATTGCCCGTTTACCAGGGCTTAAACACTCCGACGCCTAACTAAAAAAACATAATTCGTTACAGATTATATAAATAAAATATGAAAAAGCTTATTCCTGTTCTTCTAATCGTTGTACTTGTTGCAGCATATTGCACCACTCAAAGTGGAAATAGTCCATTAAATAAGAAAGCGCAAAAAGTATACGTATATACAAGTATACCACCTGAAAAGGCGATATACAAACTTTATTTAAATGAAGATTATATTGGAGAAATCCCTTATATAGAATCAACAAACAAACATAGAATTCTTTCTTCTGCATTGTCAGTATACTTAAAGAAAAGGAATCAAGTTTTAGTAGCAAAAGACAAAGAAGAATCATTTTATTCATCGGTCTCATTCAATAGAACAATCAGTAAACTGAATTTTGGGTTTGCAGGATATTCTAAAGAATCTTCAACTGATTGCATATCCAGCCTTAAAAAAGAAAATGGCTTTACAAAAAGTACTATCGACAAGGACATTGTACTTCGTTTACAATAATAAGCAATAGGGTTCTTATTCGTACCGCTTACCGGGACTGGCAAAAAACTCGCCAAACCGTTATGGGCAATTATAGAATCGCATGCTTCAACATTCTCTTATTTTTCAGATTTTTTCCACAAAATATTCACGATAACTTGTCAGACAAATTTGTCGCAATAATGTCGTAGGTAAGGCGCAATGAAAGAATTATAAATGCATTACTTTTGCTCGACAAATTTAAATAAACTGAAGATGGCAAATTTTGATCTGACAAAGAAAGTAAAAGAATTGCGAACAAGAAGAGGACTTTCACAAGAACAACTTGCGGATTTAACCTCGTTAAGTTTGCGGACTATTCAAAGAATTGAGAATGGGGAGAACGTTCCTCGAGGTGATACGCTCAAAAGACTGGCAGTTGCATTAAATGTCTCACCTGATGAGATTATTGATTGGAGGGTTCAGGAAGATAGGAACATGCTATTCATGTTGAATTTTTCTCAACTGGGATTATTGGCTTTTCCTTTGTTGGGTATAATTATACCCCTTGCTATTTGGATAATTAAAAAGGACAATGTAAAAGATGTTAATGAAGTCGGAAAGTCAATTTTGAATTTCCAGATTTCATGGGTAATAGCATTGTGCATTTCATTTATAACGACTTTGCTGTTATCTCAAAGATTTCATTTTAGTATTGGCGTTTTGGAAGTTATCATCTTTGTTTTTTATATTTATGCTGTAATGGTCATATTGATTAGCGCTATTAAAATTCGAAAAGGTAAAGGAGTTCAATACAAACCTGCATTCCGCTTTTTGCAATAGTATAAAAGTAAACCTGTATCAATATAAATCACATTTAACATTGGAATGTGCATCTGATTTGGTAACTGAATATTTAGTATATTTAAAAGCATTATACGGCACAATTCCTGAGAGTATAAGCTTCTCAGATAAAAGATTAGAATCAATGAAAAGCAAAATTTTAAATAGTCAGTCCATTGGTTTGGAGACAATTAAGAATGCGCTTTCTACAAAACCAGTTTGCAATAGCAATACTTTTGTTTCTACAATTATGGAGTTCAATACAGATTATAATGAACTCAGGATTTCCCCTGGTAGTCCTGATTCAACAGAATATATAGTATTTAGAATAAAAAAATAACTTTGCGTAACACGCTGTATAGCCCCAACCGTTACCAAATATTGTGACAAAGAGACATTACTGGTTTAAAGAATAATGCAGATAAAAAATTGTATTCAGTTGATCTTAAATTAACTTTGGGTTATCAATCCTTTCTTTACTATCTATATGAATTCAATTAATATTCTGAGATTCCAAATGGGGCAGGAAAATGCTGTTTACGAGCTTATTAAACGGGTGTATGATGAGTTTGTTGCGATGGATTACAGCGAGGTGGGGAATCGTTTCTTTTATGATTGGATTGAGCCTTCAAAGATTGCTCAGAGGCAGATTGATGGGCGTAATCTCTGGGTTGCTTATGAAGGGTCGGTGCTGGTTGGAATGATTGAAACGAGGGATAATAAATATATCTCCCTCTTATTTGTAGATAAAGCGTTTCAGGGCCGGGGGATTGCCAAATCGCTTTTTAAAGTAGCTTTGGATGAGATACTTGAAAGAGATCCATCAACTGAGAAGATTCTGGTACACTCTTCCCCGTATTCGATTTCGGTTTACAAAAAATTAGGCTTCAAGGAGACCGGGCCCATAACCGAAGAGAATGGTATAAGGTATCTGCCTATGGAGATGATTATCAAGGTTGGGTAACCTCGTCCCTCCTCAAATATTTGGCAGATAAAGATATAAAGTATAACTTTACCCTGCATTGATTGCGACAAAGCTATGCAACTCATCAATTAGAGGCGTGGGTAAGATTGAAATCTAATCTAGAGTTTCCCGGTCGCAAATGCAGAAATCAACGAAAAACCATACCCACAAAGTACCCCAGGCCTCACACCACAAAAAGAATTTGCAGATGAGTTCAATTTACAATACAATACCCTCTAAAATAGATAACACCATAAAGGTGCTTCAAGGCTCACATATAAGTGACCTTGAATGCACTTTGTTGTATATATAAACAAGTTGGCGGTAATGCTAAAAAAACAGACTGGGAGATAAATAAATGAGTGATTTGGCAAAACATATAATTGAAGAAATTAAGCAACTACAAAATGTAGATAAAGCAAAGTGGCTTGAAAACTATGTAAAACATGACATAAAATCATTTGGCGTAGGCATACCTGAAATTCGAGAAATCGTTCAAATATTTGAAAAGGAAAATCAAATAAGTAGTCAACAAATTTCACTTCAAATTCAATTTTTAGACGATTTGATGGGAAATGAATTTACAGAACCTAAGCTGGCTGCTATCATTTTTATTCAACTTTATTGGAAAACAAATAAACCAACCGAAACGCTTCAATTGACTTCAAAATGGTTAGAGAATGGTTGGATAACAGATTGGAATGTTTGTGACTGGCTTTGTGTAAGACTACTGAGCCCATTAGTAGATAAAGAACCCCAACAAACTATTCTTGAATTTGAAAAATGGAATACTAGCACAAATTTATGGAGAGCAAGGGCATCACTTGTTCCTTTCGCTCAATGTAAGACTATAGAAAAACATATCAATATTATTTTGACTTTTTCTGAATGCTTAATAAAAAGAGATGAACGATTTTGTAAGACAGCTGTAGGATGGATTCTAAGGCAGTATTCGAAAATCAATGAAAAGTTTGTAATAGAATTTTTGGAGCGGAACAAGAATTGGACTACAAAGGAAGTTATTAAGAATGCAACTAAATATTTATGATAACAAATAAGCACATACCGCCAACAAAGTGTATATGCCATAAGGGTTTCAGTGGGTATTCAAGCATTGTCACCCGCTCAAACTTTCGTATCAGTGGACAGGTTACTGCCCCGCAATCCCTTATGGCACATACACTTGACCGTTATGGGCAAGGCTTAAAAAATATTAAATATTAATACTATGATGACAAGGTTATTTTCTATCAGCTTGATTACTATTTTGTTAATGGCTACATCTTGCCAAAAGGATGAACTTAACATAAAGAACCCAGATGTAACCCAGTTCGTCAGAATATTGAAAACGGGCAATTACTTTGAAAAAGTGGGTTATGAATTGCCAAATTTTTCAAAAAAGCATCTGCCGGAATTGCTAAATTATTTGAAAGACACAACGAATATTAAAGAGTTCCCGACGCATCCATTATCATCAAAATTTACTACACCAAAGAGACTTAATGAATGCCTATTTTGGACAATTGACGGCATTAGGTCTGGAAACAAATATCCTTCGTTAGAACCATGTTTAGTAGACACATCGACATACTCAGAACAATCCGGGTATTCAAGAGTATCAGGGAAAAAATTGATTGATTTGTCAAATTTATATATTAGTTGGTATGAGGAGTACATAAAGAATCCTACGGAATTAACATTGAGAAAAAATTTATTCGAACAAACTTCTTATAAATGGAATTAATACAAAGCCAAGCCCATAACACGCGTTAAATCCCATTAAAACGGGATTTTACCGCGAAATCGTTAGCATCGGGCGCAATATGACATTTTTTGCCTCCAACTATGTAAAAAAAATATCATCAGACTGGAATAAAATGAACACTAAGAAAAATATAGAGATTGCCACTGGAGTAGTTCACGAAGTACCGGAAGATCTGGAAAATGTTTTGGTTGCCAATCAAGATCTGCTTGCCAAATGGAACAAACTCACTCCTCTTGCTCGAAATGAGTGGATTTGCTGGGTTACTATTGTAAAAACTCCGGGAACCCGCAAAGAACATATTGAGCGTTTATCAATCGAAATAATGGAGGGAAAGAAAAGACCCTACTGTTGGCCTGGTTGTCCTCATCGCAGAGATAGCGTAAAAAAAGTAACGATGAAAACACCCATTCAATTATTTATTGAATCAAAGGTTTTGCCTGAATATCAACCTATTGTTGAAAGGTTTAGAACTCTCATAAAAAATAAATACCCTCATCTGAAAGAGGAGATGCGTGGCGGGACCGAAAAGTATTACGGTGTCCCAGTTTATAGACATAATAAAATCATAATAACCTTAAGTCCCACCAAAAAGGGAATCACCTTCTCTTTTGCTGAGGGTAAAAAATTTGAAGATAAATACTCTTTGCTAGAGGGAACAGGGAACAAAACCCTCAACTTAAGAATCAGTAAAACTGATGATTATAAAGATGAAATTTTACAATACTATATAGAGCAAGCTGTAGGTTAGATTGGCAATTTATTTCCCAAATAATCTTTCCAAACATTTGGCAGATAAAGTGACCTTGAATGCACTTTGTTGAATATATACAAGTTATGCAAAATTATAAAAAGACCTCGCGAATGACAGAAATCTACCACTAGTTTAAACAAATGAAAAATATTCCTCAAGCCATTTTGATTATTATATTATCTGTTATTTTGATTTCATCTGTGAATATTAAAGATGATTCAAGAAAAGAGGTAATCCTTGATAGTACGTATTCTAATTTACCAATTCTTCATTTAAATGGGACTCCGTATGAAAATGGATTTCAACACGGAACGATAATGAAGAACAGGATTATTGAACTTGTTGGACTATGGAAAAAAGAGATTGAAAAAAATTATCAAATATCTGCAGATGAATTTATTAAAACATTTCTCGACTCGACTAATTATATTCCGGCAATTAAAAAATGGACACCGGATTTATTGGAAGAGATTAAAGGTATTAGTGCCGGTTCTGGAATAGATTTTAATACCATTTTTGCGTTTCAGCTCATTGATGAGATATGGACAAATGCACGATTGATAAATATACCACATCATTGTACGTCTGTTGGGATAAACAATTACAAAAAAGATGGAAGTTCAAATTATATTGCTCAAAATATAGATATAACGCCGTTCTACCATGGTTTTGAAATGCTTTTAGACATTAATGATAAGGATTCTAATTCAAGAAAATTAGTTACAACCTTTGTTGGATACATAGGTGCAAATGGACTAAACAAAAACATTGGAATTACTGGGAATACCTTATCTGATTTAAAGAGTTCTCTCAATGGATTACCTGTCTGTTGCATAGTAAGGGGTGTTTTGGGAAAAGCTTCATTTGATGACGCTGTGAATTTCATAAAAGCTATTAAACATGCCTCAGGTCAGAATTATATTATTGGCTCAAGACAAGAGATAATATCATTGGAATGTGCGTCTGATTTGGTAACTGAATATTGGCCAGATTCGACAAGAAATTATACTTTTCATGCGAACAAACCTCTTACTAATACTTTATATCATCCTGAATATTTAGTATATTTAAAAGCATTATACGGCACAATTCCTGAGAGTATAAGCTTCTCAGATAAAAGATTAGAAACAATGAGAAGCAAAATTTTAAATAGTCAGTCCATTGGTTTGGAGACAATTAAGAATGCGCTTTCTACAAAACCAGTTTGCAATAGCAATACTTTTGTTTCTACAATTATGGAGTTCAATACAGATTATAATGAACTCAGGATTTCCCCTGGTAGTCCTGATTCAACAGAATATATAGTATTTAGAATAAAAAAATAACTTTGCGTAACACGCTGTATAGCCCCAACCGTTACCAAATATTGTGACAAAGAGACATTACTGGTTTAAAGAATAATGCAGATAAAAGATACAAACAAGGCGAATATGATAACCCAGATGAGGCAATAATAGCTTGCAAGGGATTAGGTCTCCCTTAAAAATTTTGCATTCACAATATATGTACATATATTTGTACATTATTTAGTACATACGAGGAGGTTATTATGCTAACTACAACGCTATCAGATTTCAGAAAAGACATTAAGTCATATCTTGATAAGGTGACAATGAATTTGGACACTCTTATAATTAACAGAGGTAAGGATGTGGGAGTTGTAATTATTTCATTAGATGAATATAATTCGCTAAAAGCCACACAACACGAACTTTCATCAAAAATAAATGAGAAGAGATTAGATTCAGCAATAGAAAAACTTAAACAAAGCGCTTCATTTCCCAAAGAAATAATTGAAATATGATGAGGCTAATTTTTGTTGATGAATCGTGGGAAGATTATTTGTATTGGCAAAATACAGATAAAAAGATGTTGGAGAAGATTAATAACCTTTTAAAAGATATTTCGCGAAATCCATTCTCTGGAATTGGCAAACCAGAACCCTTGAAATTTAAATATCAAGGTTTTTGGTCTAGGCGAATTTCCGGAGAGCACAGATTAATTTACCAAGTCCGAGATGGAGATATACTCGTTGCTAAGTGCAGATTTCATTATGATTAAAATTTCAAACAGGTGATAACAGCAGTTTCTCTGTATTGGTAATCATTGTTATTAATTGCCATAATTGCCTTCAAGGTCCACAACCCTTGCCCTACTGGCTGGTGACCTTCAACAAATACAGAGTTAGAATCATTAAACAACCTAGGAAGTACTTGGGTACTTGCTGGAGGGCAAGATAATTTACCTGGTAGATGGTTTGGAATAGATCACTCAAATACAAGAATCAAGAGCATTTTCTTACCTGCTGTTGGTTTTAGGAGTTATTTTTCTACAGGTTCTGTGGAACTTATTTACTCTGGAGGAAGCTATTGGTCTTCAATGCCATCAAATAGCACATATAGCTTCAGTTTAATATTTAGCAGTATAGAGGCTA